>Ga0214477_100619_pt1 | contig 23578 bp, 16 predicted proteins | sample M1_20Mar14CPVII9_FD_165058 | JGI IMG/M metagenome (GOLD analysis project Ga0214477, IMG submission 165058) | Marine eukaryotic communities from Monterey Bay, California, United States - M1_20Mar14CPVII9sort6BwellC16 | ecosystem: Environmental > Aquatic > Marine > Unclassified | place: USA...
TTGCCACGATCATCATAACCATATTTTGCATTCATCTTGTCACGGGTAGCTTCACCTCCATGTCACTGTTCTAAATGCCACCATTACTATCAACATTACGACGACAATGGGATGGTAGTCCATTCTTGATATGTGGACATATGTCCATTGTCGGTGTCGCGGCACTAACAATAAGAAGGACACTGCGATGCATTTGTTGTTAATGCCTTCCTCATATTACCCTTCATGCCCTCTTCGGTATAGTGGAGGAACAAAAAAAAATTGTTTGGGACACGACTCACCTTGACGAAGTGGTTTTGGTTGTTATTCATTGAATATGATATGCCGTGTTTCATCATAGTAGAAGCGAGCTTCAAAGTTCGAGTACAGCACCGCAAGACGAAGACTTCAATTCTCAAATAGAAGAGAGTATTGAAGCGCAGTGTTTTTCCTCTAGTCTACCTACCTACGTAAGTACCAAAAATGTATCAAGGTAGATTACCTACATAAGTACCAAAATGACAATTCATCCATACACATCATTTTACACTGTCGATCATCGAAACAAATACATTTCAATCAATAAAATATACTACTTACAGATAATAATCGAAGCCACATATCGTCTACGCAATATTTTGAGTCGCGATTAGATTGCCCAATAATACAACAATGATGCTACTACCTCAATCAATTCTATTCATTAGCCTCCTGATTTCGCTTGTATCGGCATGGGGAGGGCAGAGCGACAAACCATTTAAAGAATGTAAGTGCCGCAGAGGATGTATTGTGTTAAGCCGACAATGCTAAGATCATTCGCTCACCCATTTATTCGCATATTGATCCGTCTTGCTACATATTTCACAGCCGAGGAAGGACAGATTGTCTTTGTTTCATCTGATGGGGATCTTGATAGTAGTCCTTCTTTCTCATACGATCAATCCACCAAGACATTGAAGATGAACGGATTCAGCGCCGACTCTTTTCAGGGTGACAGTATCAACTTTCGTGGCCGTGAAATACGAAATGTACATTTGGTTGATTCATCAATTGAAAACCTGCAACACTTGACCTTGTCATCGTTGGCATTGTCAACACAAACAGAAGGTCTTGCCGTAGTAGGCAAAGATGGTAAAGTCCTTTCTTCGCGTCACATGCAATTTGATGAAAACACTATGGAACTAAAGCTTCCAAGCCTGTCATCCTTCTCTAAAACTGGTTTAGAAATCAGATCGGACGTTGATTTTACAGACCATGTACTCAAGAACATAAAGCTTGAAACCAATGCAACTCTTGAGAATGTAATTGTCAAGACCAGTTATATTGAGAATGCATTATTGCACAACTGTACAACCACGAACCTCAATCTTGGTGATGTATCATTGGATTCATTGTCAGTATCTCAATTTGATTCCACTGCTATTGTTGGCTCATTACTCGTTGCTGGAGAAGGTGGTGTCATCGAAGCATCTCCAGTTATCAAGCAAGACAGAGATGGTTCGTTGTCGATTGATGGCAAAGTCAGTCTCACAAAGTCTCTAGATCTCAATGGCCAGGAAATACATAATGCCAAGTTAATTAGTGGTTCAATTGACGGAAACATTGATGTGACTGTAGACTCCATTAAAGCCAAGAGCATTTCCTTGTCTGATATCACAGAGGACAAAACAGTAACATCCGATGGCTTGGCAGTGTTGGGTCTGGATGGTAGGTTAAAAATGGGTCCGATATTAATCGACAAAGAGAGTGGAAGTCTTGGAGATTATAAGGTACACGGAACTGTTGATTTCACTCGTCAAGGTAAAATAAAGGATGCCCAATTTACTGGAGGCACCGTTGATGGACTCGAAAAACTTAGTGTCAGTGGAGAGACAGAGCTTGGATCAGGACTTCAAGTCGTTGGCGAAACTTACCTAGATGGTTCACTCACTGTCAGCGGTAGCGTGCTCGGCAGTGGACCTTACGTTGACGTCAGTGACAAGCGTTTCAAGAAGAATGTAAAGCAAATTGATAGTGCAAGTATACTCGATAAGCTTTGTCAAGTCAATGGTGTATCCTACGAGCTAGACTTGAAGAGACTTGGACAGCAGCACACTCGGCTTGGCGGCGGATTGAAGAACGATCATCAAGATACACAGTTTGGTTTCATTGCTCAAGATGTTGAAGAGTTATTCCCAGAGATCGTGTCGTCTATCGACGGAGAAGAAGATTACTTAGGCGTTCAATACTCACGCTTTGCTCCACTCTTGGTTGAAGGGCTGAAGCAGCTGACCAAGGAGGTTCGTGATCTCCAAAAAGAGAGGGATGGTATTATGAACAGGCTGAAGGTATTAGAACAAAGGTTGACGACATTGGAAGAAAAATAGGTAGTAACATGTTCTACATTACAGTTCATAATTATATACCAATGCCTCCAAGCTCTTCCTGATAAATATCAATCGTTCTTTGTAGCTTTTCTAAACTACTCTCTTTACACGAGTGTCCATGAGTACATTGGCCTTTCTGGAAGATGCGCGTTTGACGATATACGAAGAGGAAAGAGATAATAGTAACATATGTTAGTGCATACGGCTTGCAAAGGCAATCAAATAAAAGCAGACTAAGTTCAAAAATGAAGTAGTCCATTCGTCGAGACTTCATATTGAACACACGAAATCAAATCATAAAACTATACTAACGCGAACTTTCCAGATTGTCTTGCACTGTGCCAAGATAGTTTTCAACCATATAAGCCGCCGCTTCTCGACAAGCACTTGTAGAAATACCAAACTGTTTATGTATGGTGCCCTTCCACAAACCTGCTGCATAGTCCTTATATTGCTGAGGTGTATCAATAGAAGGCTGTCCTTGTGCTTCGATGTTATGCATACCCGCACTTGTCATAGCTCGTGTTCGAAATGCTGAGACCCTTGGCTCTTGAACAAATACTGCACAGTTTGAAGACGGATACAAACCACAATCATGTATGTCATTAGATTCATTTGTTGCCGCAAGTGTCATATTCTTCTTATCTTTGTTGTTATGATTCACCACTATTTCCCAGTATATCTTTGTATGTGGATATCTCGGTACATCTTCTTCTTTTGACCCTATAGCAAATCCCAATGTCAATCCTGCCGTTACACAAGTCATTGGCATCTGAAAGACCTGCAAGAGCCCTGGAGTAGTATCACTTGTACTAGAAGATGATGGATTCCATTGAACATGTGTATTTGGACACCAATACAACCACTTTGCTGTTCCAAGATTCGGAGGTGGTGGCTCATCTTCACTACTTTCATCATCATCTTCTTCTTCTTTAGGGATTTCAACATATTCACTCACTGCTGGATCAACCAAGTGTCTTATTGCCACATCATGTAATGTAGCAAAGTATTCGACATTCACTCCATCATCAGCATCAATTCTAGTCTCCAAGACTACTCGATGATTTCGTGCTTCATGTGCTCTTCTAATAACTTGATATGCATTCTCATTAGCCGGGAAGTAGTTGTGACCATTATCAAATGCATCTAAAATGTCCTGTCCTGCCTCACCACCACGCCATCCACCTGCTTTGACACCAATACCAAAATTGGTATTACTTCCAACAACTATAGTGAAATGTTTCACAGGTTCCAAGACTTGCTGCAATTCATGTAATACTGATTTATCCAAGTTGGGATCTACCTTGATTATCCATAGAAATATAGGATCTATAACTTTCTTATGATGTTTGTGTTTATTATTATTGAGCATCTGATGAATTTCCTTTTCCCATTTGGTATCTTTAAACAATTCTGATTGTGCAGTTGGATCTAACATTGTTTGTTTCATTAATGATGGTAATGTAATAACTTCTAACAGCTTGAGACGTGACCGAGCAAGGTTGACCAATGTACCCTGTTCCTGTTGAAATCTTGTAGTAACAATATGAATTATTGGCCAAGACCATGGAGGAGAATCATTACTGGTAATATCTGTATATGCTATTGGTGGAGATAATTGATAGTAATTCTTTGGTAATTTGACGTGGTTTTCATGCGGATGATGAATACTACTACTACTCTGTTTAGTTCTCCTCAACTTGTGAGGTGAATGGACAATATCATTCATACTACTTGATATGTCTGTAGCATCTAATTGAAACACAATAGATATCATTTTTAACCATATAAATAGTACGACACCAACAATTATGATTGCTACTTTTGTAACTGTCAATGAATATCCATTGGAAGTAGATATTCTAGTACTAGGCTTAGTAGGAAAAGGTATTGGCTGTTTAGTAGTTGAAAGTCGTTGAATATTAATTTGATTTTGTTGTTGCATTAACTTTGGAGGGAATTTGTGTGTTGTTTGACGCTCTGGTGAGCGTCGTTTCCTAGCACCATACATGGCTTGTTGGTTACTAATTTCTCGTAATGTGTTGTTGTCCATATCTTCTTATCCTTTGTGCTATTATCAGTGTTATCATCTCAACTCAACATAAAGGTGCATGCACTTGTGTTACTTTAAAGGCATAGGACATAATGGTCTCATTATTACAACTTAAAGTAGCCTCCACTCTCCACTCAACCTCTTTGTACAATATTCCGTCTTTTATCCGCGGCAGTATAATTCATAATAAACAATACCAATAATCCTACTGAAACTTATAAGCTTCAGAAAAACAGCAACTAATTACCATAAATGAGTACCCCAGCTTCCAAGGCGCGCTTAATGCGTGAAATGACGTTACTCAAAAAGGATCCACCACCTGGTGTCGCGGCATACACACCACAACCAAACGATATGACAAAAAGTAAGGTTGTTTTTTTAAATGACAATTTATGGTGCCTTCTCATTAAAATACTTACCAATTCTATACTGCAGTTCGTGCTCAGATTACCGGTCCAGAAGGTTCTCCATTTGAGGGTGGTATATTTCTACTAGTAGTGAATATTACAGGTCGATACCCGTTTGAACCACCACGATGTCGATTTTTAACCCCTTTATACCATCCAAATATTGATAGTGGAGGAAGGATTTGTTTAGATACATTGAAATCACCTCCGGCAGGATCATGGAGTCCAGCTGTTTCATTACCAAGTTTACTACTGAGTATTAGATCTTTGATGGCCGAGCCAAACCCAGATGACGGATTAGGTAATTGGATTAAATTGTGTTTATATGATATGTGAATTCACTTTTACTAATATTGAATGCATGTTACTCTCTCTATGATAGTACCAGAAATTTCTGAATTGTATAAACGTAATCCTAATGAATGGCAAAAGGAGGCTAGGAAAAGGACTCAAATTGATGCATCTGCTGAACAATTACGGATTGTAGAGGCATCATTGGATGGAGAAAATGACGACCAAAAGATGGGTACAACTGAAAGTTGTTCTGCTGCTAATATGGGAGTAGCAGCAGCGGCAGCAAGCAGCAATGGTGCAGACTCAAAAGTAGAAGCGTCAAGGACATCAAATCAGGCAGAGAATGTCGGGAATGTCGAGAGACCTGCCAAGAAGAGCAAACTGTGCAGTAGGAAATGAATGTTTAGAAATATATCAAGAAGAAGAAAGCAAAGCCTTTGAAAGGATTGCTGGGTTTTTACAACAAAAGTGTTGAGGAAAGCAGTGAAACTCTACTATGTGCACATTATGTGTACAAATATTAGCTATTCAGTATATTGATACACACTGCCTTAGTACCTATTTTAATTAGCATGCAGTATTTGATCAGGTGTTAATGTGTCTGGACTTCCCAGCCCTTCCCAACAAGTCATATGCACAAGCACTGGTTCCAAATCTTCTCCAACCATTGTCGGTCCGTCTTGCTCTACATTCTTCTCAATACAATTTCGATACTTCCACTCTCCATCATCTTGATCGAAGAACATTGCAAAGTTGATACCACATAGAATGCATCGATCACGGCTTTCATCTGCAATCACTGTTGATAATGCAGCAGAAGCGGGTGCTTCCCCATCTGCTGCGGTATCGACTAGGGCTGTATCAGCCGCATTATCATCAATATCCATTGCCGTATCTGTATCCTTTGATACTTTGACCCAAACACTATCCTCGGGGTACCACCCTCGTTCTGCAGTCGTCTCCATCGTTTTCTCCAATTGACTTTTTCGAAATAATGCATCTAAGTGTTTTGACAATTCAAGTTGAGAACCAAATCGTCGTCCATCAGCAGAACAAATGAATGGCAATCCAACTTCATACAATTGTGCAATCACTGCATCGTTCCGCTTCTTTATCCCCTCATTTGTAAAGTTTTCTTTTCGTACTAGTGAATATCGTCTCCTTCGACTTCTACCTCCACTAGCAGCTTCTCCTCCAAACACTTTCTCATCCTTCATCTGTTGTAACATATCGGTTAATAATTGTGCTGATGCCTCTACTGATGCAAACAAATGTATGGTATCATTTAATTCAGATTTAACTACTGTCGTTTCATTGGCTGATCGAACATGACGTTGTATTGAGGCGACTAAGTCATGAGACTTTTCAAGGTGATTTAACTTTAGTTTTGACCACTCAGACTCCACAATTGGTTCAGTATTTGTAGATGTAGAAGGCTGCTGTATCTGCATAGTAGAGGAGGCTTGCTGTTGTTGTTGCTCTTCTGCCATTGCTGCATCTTTAATCTGCTGAAGTAAATCAGGATTGATATCTGCAAGTCTTTCAAGTGAGACTTTGTCTAATTCATCCACACCAGAAGATTGAACCTCATCCAATAAAAGTTGCATTTGTTTCCGTAGTGACGGTGTCAATTGCAATGTTCCATCGGCATTCCTTCCAATACCCGCAGCAGCAGTTTTGGCATCAGCCGCTGCCTTTTCCTCTTCATCTTTCTTAATAAAACATTGACCAATCAATCTCCACTTAGCTTCATCTTGAATAGCGCCTTGATTTCTCCATGTATTCCATACTTTCTTAAGACGTGCCATTTCATTCTCTTTATTTGCCTTATCAAACATATCATATACAATTGGCATCCAATTTGATGCATCATCAGTGATAATATTTACATACACACCCTTTACATTTTTGAGGAGAGAGTCTAATACATAAACAAGAGGTAATTTTCGATCGGGTGATGATATACCAGGAGTTGTCTGATCAACTAAACGACTGCGTATACAATCATATATAGTCTTTGCTGATGTAGGAGACGATACAAAATCTTCAGCCGCCATTGATAGACTGTTTATTGCAACCTTTTCACTAAGTATTATAGAGTTTATTAGTATAAGAGGGTATTAGAGGTTATAGTATAAAATAAAAACGATATAACTTACGGAAAATTGCCCAGCCGATCAAGCATGGCACAATAATCCTCAACTTGCTCTTCATCTATCTCCTCCTCCTCTTCCTCCGCTGGATTAGTATCATATTCAGCCGCCATATTTACAAACCAGTAATAAAAATTATGAGAGTGTGAAAGTTGTCATCTGTATGTATCCTTAAAAAGGATACCCTTGCTAGCTTGTGGAGTATCATTTGAGAGGTGAGAGAGTTTAGTTACGATACTATTGTACAAGTACTTATTTATTGTTGGAAGAAACCCGATAAACAGGGATGATGCTAGGTATATCAGTGTGCATCTGTGAATTAAACTAACCAAACATTAAATTAACTTGCTACATACACAATAAACCTAAAGGCCGGCCAAAACTTGAACAGATATCAGAAACGGAAACAGACTCAATTACTGGTGTAACATTGAAACCAATTCATGCCTAGCTTGCTCAAACACCTCCGGAAAGGGAAATGATACTTGCAGCATGGGAGCACGGTTGTTGGTAAGTTGTGAAGTCTGCCTGGCAGCCAACGATTCAGCTTCCATTACTTGCCTATGAAGCATATCATTCAGAGTTTCCTGATGACCTTCCAATGCTTCATCAAACCACTTCTTAGCTGACTCAACAATGGAGGCATATGGTCTAGTCGAATTAAGTTCAATATCCCACGTGGATAAGACATACCGAATACTATGAAGTACCTTCTTCCTTACTAATTCATGTTCAGCACGATGCTTAGCGGCGAGTGTTTGCCTTTCAGTGCAGTGTTTCTGGAAGTGCGGTCCTTGTTCAGCTGGTAGTCCCCCCTTGGATGATGACGGAGTTTGAATAGCTCGGACATTATTGGCAAGCCTATTCTCAACTGTACTATTTGGGAGCTTTTCAACGAGAAGGGTAGGGCGTTCTCTCGACTGATAACATGATTCTGGTAGGCTTGGTGTGATTCTTTGATCCAATAACGTGACGCCAAGAAATCCAACCTTCTTCTTCTTGGCTTGCTTTGACTCGGAAGCAGCATCTGTCTTCATAGGGGTAGTCTTTTTGGGGGTAGCCTTCTTAGGAGTAGACTTCTTCCTGCCACCTCGTCGTTTGGGCGAGGTAGAATGTTCAACCTTTTGTTTTTTCATTGGCATGGGCGAATGTGTGGCTACAACAATTGATTCTAACTGGCTATCCATATGTTCTTCTTCCGTTGGGCGTTTCTGTTTCTTACTAGGACGAGAAGACTTGTCAGCCTTAGCTGAAGTTGATTTAGAAGATGGAGCGGGTGTAAGAGTATCTCCCGCTGGAGTAACCTTTCGGACAGCTGTTGTTGTTTGTTTGGTACTTCCCCCTTTTGTCACAACTAGTGGTGTGTAATCAACAATAGCGTCCGAAGGTTGCTTCTCGCCTGTCTTTGTCTTTTCAATGTTTCTGGTCAGGCCTGGGGCAAGTGTGTTATCGATAGAATGCCTCCTCTTCTTCTTTAGACCATTGAAACCCCAATAACGACGAAACGACTTATCATTGGCACTTCCAGGAAGAGCACGAAGCATGATTGCACCACGAGAAGAATTCTCATTAAAACTTGATACAGCAAACAACACCATGCCCTGAGACCCCACGCGAGCCAAGGACATCTTTTTGTTTTGATTTGCAGCAGCAGGCGGCCCACCGAACGAAGCATCATCATCAATAGAAGTTGTACACAGTGATGGAGGACTCTGGAGCAATAAAGGATGGCCCGATTGATCATGAAGGTAGTGTACTACAGATCCGTCTGATAGTTGCAGTAGTGCATGAGAAGCGTCAAAGACCAAACCTTCAACTCCAACAACCGATTTGAGATCCCCACGCTGTTGACGGCCCGTACGCGAGGGTCTGCTGCTAATAGGATGTTCACTTCCAATATCCACTGGCAAGGCAAGCTCGGTACAATTAAATGGCGAAGACACATCATGGGAATCTAATCCAACCACATTTATGATGTTGTGCATACCCCCGAGTGAGCCAGATGCAAAAGCATATGGTCCACAGACCCCAATAGTCCCTTCAGTGGATGCAACATCAACATAACTAGGGCGCTTAGGCCTATCACTTCCATCGGTACCCTGTGTAATTCGACGCTGCTCATATCCCAAGTCCCATACTCGTAACTTTTGATCATCACTTTTACTGATACCCTGCAAACATCCATGAGCATTGTGACGGAAGTAAAGTTGTTGAATCGACGTTCCATTAGTCTGTGTATCATATAGACAAGTCCAAACTGAATCCTCATTTTTGGATAGACGTGATGGTTTAAACGACCAAATGTGAATGTTCTATCAAAAGAGAAGGAGATATTGTCAGGTTGCAGTCCATATAATATGCAAGTGAGTAGAAAAGAAGAGATGACCCACCTTGATTCCCTTTCCAGTAAAGAGCAAGTATTCAGGCCGTTCGACACCATTCCTAGCACGATCCCATCCATTCCATAATCTCGTGCATGCACCAAATCCTTTCAACTTGGCATCAGCATGTCGATCAACCTGTATTAAATCTAATATCCCGACACCACTGGCATCATTTGTCTCAATTTCCTGTTGTTTATCCAACTTTTCATCTAAGTAATTCTCAACATCACCCAAATATACTGCTGCCAATTCTACACTACCACGCTGAACGCCTCCAAATGCATATAATCCATCTTCAGAAACTGCTACATCCATTAAGAGTGAGGTATGAACTCCACGGGCATGTATTTGGCATGCTACGGCACCATAGCGTTGATTCGAGTGCGAGTTTACAATACCACCCGGTGGTTTCAAATCCTTATCATCATCATAATTACTGGCATGGAATGAATCTTCAGATGAGGAAGCATCATCATCAAATAATGCCTCAGAGGCTCTCTTCTTATAATGACCAGCGTTATTATCTGGATGGTTCTTATCTTTAATAAAGACTCCAGTTAAATCAAATAGACGTAATGTACCATCTGTAAACCCTGCAACTGCCAAACGTCCAGACGGTACAAGTCCAATAGAGGTGCCTATTTTTATAGTTATAAAAAATACACAATGTCATAAAAGTAGAAAGTTAGCAAACACAATCAAAACGCATATTAAATACATACAAAGAGCAAATTTTAACACTCACACTCTTGATTAACCTCAAATTCAATAGTATCCTGTACTGATGTATTCATTTTACCACCTGACGGTGCATGTGAATTATTTTCTGCAGTTAAGAGATTAGAAACTCTACCAGATAGTGGTGGTAGTGATTTGATAGATGATACGGGTGGCCATTTAATAATAGACGCAGGTTTGGCGGCGGTAGTAGATCCATCGGTGGTAGTGGCCGTGTTCTTCTTGTGTTTCTTCTCAGTAACATTGGTAGTTGCTAAAGACGGTGCATGTGTTGATGGTTCATGTGATACATTTTTACCAATATTTTGTTGTGGTTGTTGCAACTGTTTCTCCTTCTTTTGTTGCAGTAATAACAATTGTTGATGCTGTTGATCGGCTACAGCCTTTGTAGGTGTAATTAATGTGGAGTATGGATCATCATCAGTAGCAGCTAATAAGGAAGGTGCACCAACTTTACAAGGTGCACTATCATTTATGTTGTGTGCAGCGGCGGCCTCTACGGGCGGCGCGTCGAGACTATGGTTTTTCATCATATTTTTAGATGTTATTGATGATAATAGATTAAAGGAGTGGTGGGAGAGCTCTTAGTCAAAGAGAGAAGTTAGAGTTATCAATAGATAGTGCACAACTTTGTGTCTAATTCCCATGCTTTGTGTGTTTTGTTGAGTTGAGACTGTGTGTTTGGATGTCTTTGGTCATTATTTATTCACGATACCTTTTTTTGTTTTGAAAAAGTTCTAGATCAATTTGAAGCCGGCGCATCACGTATCTATCTCACTGCCATCTCATAAATATAAAAAGTTACGATAGTCCATACTATCTCTCAGCTCTGCCATCCCATTTTTTATTATTAGCAGAAGTTAGCTGGCGTATTACTAAAAAAATAACTTCACTACTACCATGTGGTGTCCCTGTCCAACTCCATGGGGGGAGGAGATTTATATAGAAGACGAATCATTATTAAGTTACGAAGACTACACCAACTTTCATCGTCGATTGGAAGAGGCTGGAAGTGAAAGTACTACTACAAATACAACAGAAGAAGAAGCACCGGTAGGCTCAACATGGGAAATGATATATGTTGGAGTTGTATTAGTAATTATGTTTGGTGTATTATTATCGGATAGGGTTGGGGTAAGTGTCGTTATATTTGATAATATTTACTTTGTGTTAATTCTCATGTTGTATCTTACCATATATATATAGGCCGATTTAGTAATGCTTACAGCCCTAACAGCATGCATGTGCGCAAATATTATTACAATTGACGAGGGTATGAGTGGATTTTCCAATGAGGGTGTTCTTACTGTTGTGGTACTATTTGTTGTGGCAGCAGGGATACAACTAACTGGAGCTCTTGGTAAGTGATATAAGATGGATGCAATACTTAACATATAATACTGTGTCTGACCTTTCAATATTCTAAATCCGATGTACAGACTGGTATATGGGGAAGCTACTTGGTCGTCCAGTCAATGCATCTGCAGCACAGCTTCGTCTCATGATTCCAATATCAATCATTTCAGCCTTCTTAAACAATACACCAGTAGTTGTTATTATGATACCAATATGTCTCAAGTGGGGAAAGAATACAGGTATAAGTCCTGCACAGCTCCTCGTGCCTTTATCCTTTGCTAGTATATTGGGTGGTACATGCACTCTTATTGGCACAAGTACAAATCTCGTCGTTGCTGGATTGTTAACTAGTTACTACTCTGATGCATCTCCGGAGAAGCAGGCAGAAATGCAGATTGGTTTGTTCGATCTTGGTGAATTTGGTGTTCCTATCCTTTTCATTGGAATGAGTTATATTATCATTGCGGCGCCATTTCTTTTACCGGGAGGTAGAAGGAAAGGTGATACAAGTCTCCCCATTGACGATGATGGGACAATTCTTTTAGGAGCTCGTTTGACTAAGTGGAGGTGAGTTTATTGTATTGTGATAACAGAAGTGTATATTGATGAGCGCAATATATTCTCATTACTCTATTCATCTATCCTCGTCAGTCCTGCTGCTGGTCGTACAGTTAAGCGATCAGGACTACGTGATACTGGTGGAATTTACCTGGTCAGTGTATACAGAGCTCGATCTGGTAATATTCACAGAGCTGTAGGGCAGGATTTTGTCATGAATGTTGATGATGTGTTATACTTCACAGGCATGGTATCAGAATTTAGTCAATTCTGTGAAAGTCACGGATTAGAAGTAATTACGAATGAAATTGACATCACAAATGTACATAGGACCAATAATATCGATTTAACACCTCAAGATGACGAGCCAGTAACAGAAACGAGGCAAACTGTTGTTAAATTTGCAAGTGCAGTAGAAATTAATGAAGAGGTGAATGGTAATGGGGTCAATAATGATGATTTGGATGAGGACTGTGAGCAGCTACCTTTGACTCATATTGAAACAAGATCGAGGCGGTCAAGTATTAACTTCATAAGTGAAGAAGGAGAGAAGTTGCAGGCTATTAATAGGATGACAGGTATGTTGTTCGTTTTGCAATATTACAGAGCACACTCTTTGTTTCTTTCCTGCTAGACACATAATATGTACTCACACATGCGACCATTTTACCTTCACAGATATGATACGGGGATTTAACCCTTCCCAACCACTTGAGTTTGATTCTATTGCACCAAAAAGCCAGCGCAATCTTCTTGCGTCTGGTTCTACAAAGGTTGTCGTATCAATAGATTCTCATGATATTGATGATGTTGTGATTGTAGGAATCAATGCAAACGACCGACCTGGTTTGCTCTTGGATATTTCTCGAGGACTGCACTCGCTTGGACTTCAGTTGCATCACACAGAAGCTTCAGTCATTCAGGGTAAATCAATCTCAATATGGAGGTGTGCACTAATTGAAGAGGGCGATAGCGCCAACGCTGGTGAAATGGAAACTGTCTTAGGCCAGATTATTGAGAATGATGGTGGAGGAGCTGGAGTGTCAAAGCAACGAGGACTTTCAGTCATTCGCACTGTAGTAACAGACCAATCAAGATTAGTTGACAAGACATGCGATGATATAGATTTTAGAAAGACATATAAAGCCGCTATAGTAGGGGTTCAGAAGAAGGACAAGAGTGAAGTAAATCTATTGACAGAAGTGGTTTTTGCACCAGGCGATGTATTGGTGCTTCAGGCAGACGAGGATTCTTTTCTACTTGTGCGTCCTCCTGATAAATTTTATACAAAGTCGTCGTCAGATGCTGCATATAAGAACATATTTAACAAAGCTGTTGGCGGGTTGAGATTATCCTCAAGTTCAAACGACTTGAAAGAAAAGGCATCAGAAGCAACCACTACTGCTGATGATTCGAACATTGCCAGTGTCACTGATTCGCGTAAAGAAGAAGTATGGAATGATTTGCATGTTCTCTTTCCCGAGGAAGCATCTCAAGATGATGGAGGAGGGAATGCATCACGAGAGTTCTTGGCGGCTGTCAAAATCGCACCTAAATCGTCGCATATTGGCAAGACGGTGTTTGAGGCTGGTCTGAATAGACAAGCAGGACTATTTCTTGTCGGTGTCGAGCGTCCTGTCACAGGGAGAAAAAGTCGGATGCAAGTTTCATTTGCTCAACCATCACTAATGCCCGGGAAATCTCAATTTGGTTCTGGAATCAGCGTTGAAGATGGAAGTATGAATGATAGTGTCATGGCATCCATCACTAAAGGCTCTCAGCCAAAGGCATCAATACCAGTACCACCCGAGGGACATCTAAAGGAAAATGATGTCTTATGGTTTGCAGGTGGAGCAACAGCGATTGCTGATATGCGCAAAATACCAGGTCTTGTTAGTCTAGAAGACGATGAGCTTCAACAGATTGAGGAACACCTTCACGATCGACGACTAGTTCAAGCTGTTGTGGCAAGAAAAGGCCCACTTGTGGGGAAAACAGCCGGAGAAGTCCGATTCAGAACAACATATGGAGGTAAGAATGTGTGATGAGATAACCAAACTGTCCATTTTAATACTTGCTAAGTTGCATATGCACTAACTTTACTTTGCTTTACTTTGATAGCTGCCGTTATTGCTGTCCACCGTGATGGAACAAGAGTACAAGATCACCCTGGAAATATTAGATTAAGAGGAGGTGATGTATTGCTCCTCGAAGCCGGGTATGTTGTTTTGTTTCCCTATCAATCTTTCTATAAATGACTTCTAACTAATCATATTTATCTCTTCTCTTGTAATAGACCGACGTTCATATCCAAAAACTCTGATAATCAACAATCGTTTGCTCTGATAAGCGAGGTGGCAGATTCAAAGCCACCACGGTTGAACAAACTGCTTCCTGCTCTATTAATAACGCTTGTCATGCTTATCGTTGGTATGTATAATATATGTGTTATTGATCTATAGTTATATGATTTGGTGGTTAGATGCTCACCGATCTCTCTGCAAACATCTAAAGTTGCCATCGGCCCTGTACTCTTTCCTGAACAAAATATATCATCATTACTAGTTTGTGGCTTAGTTGTCTCATTCATTTTTGTTTGTTTGGGAATGTTGTCACAGCAGGAGTGTAGAGATGCCGTCGACTGGGTGGTATATGTCACCATTGCCTGCGCGTTCGGAATTGGGACTGCAATGGAGAACTCGGTGAGTGAGACTGTGATTGTCAACGAGGGTCGTCATCATCTTCTAACCTCCTACTTCTTCTTAACGAAAGGGACTTGCATCATTGATTGCCAATGGCTTAGTACAGCTTGGGAACGCATTAGGAATTGGATATGCAGGCCTTTATGGCTCAGTGTATCTTGCCACAGTCCTGATAAGTAATATCGTGACGAATAATGCAGCTGCCGCACTAATGTTTCCTATTGGTGAGTATACGAAGTGGTGTCGATGTAGCTTTCTTCTCTTCCTTTCGGACTCCACTCACTAAGTACCATTTTTGCACTCTTTGCTTTTCACAGCAATTGAAGCTGCTGTCCTTACAGGAGCGGACGAGAAGCTAATGTCATACAACTTAATGCTTGCAGCTTCTGCCTCTTTTATGTCTCCCTTTGGTTATACGACAAATCTCTTGATTTACGGTCCGGGTGGATACAAAGTGAAAGACTTCGTATACATGGGAACTCCACTTCAAGTTGTATTATGGATACTCACTACATTAATTCTGAGTAATGAGACAGTTCCTTGGTGGGTTTCTTGGCTTTGGACATTTGGAGTATTCATCTTGACGTGTACAATCTTTGTCTTCCCAGCTTATGTCAAAATGATGTTCAACAAAGGTTTAGAAGCAGGGAAGATAACAAAAGATTAAGGAACGAATAAGCAAAGAGGGTTACAAAGGGAGTACAAAGGAAGTGATATAATTTATTAAACAAATATCAGTTTTCATGTTCATAGATCTAATCAAACACACCCCGCCAAATATCAATCTTATCGACGGGCTTATTATCAACCTCTCTAATGAAACGGTAAGTTTCGACTAAACCGACTTGAAATACTTCGTCTACAAGTTCATCAGTTTCTTGGTCGCCTCCACCATTAAGCAATCTCTTAGAGCTTGATCCCCTTGTAAGATCTTCATTTAGGCGCAAGCCACTGTGATGAAGAGATAGTGTGGTTAGTATCCAATATGAACTCAAAAGATGAACATTGGATAAAAACTGTTTACCTTATACCACCCTCTCCCACACCCATTGAAACGAAATTTTTGCTTGATATCATAATTTGGCTAGCATCATCTAATGCTTTGATATTCTGATCCTCATCATCATGAAAGGATACAGGTTGACTTGCTTTGACTTTATAAGCAAATTTCTGAGGGTCTGGATTCAGACGAAATATAAAGCATTCACCTAGAGGGGCAAGGATTACAATAAGTTAGACATAGGATACAAAAGTACACGGTATCCTTTTGATAATATCAATAACATTGAAAACTTACCATCCCCATAACCCTTTCTATTATCTATCCAAGTTTGAGTTGCGTACATGCCCAATACAATATCAGTATCAAGTACCTCCACTAACGTTACCGTATGAATGGCACAAGAGCATCTATATGTAATATGATAAAGAGAGAATGAGTCAACCGAGATGAACATTCATTTGATACGAACATTCATTTGACACACATCATCACTGAAAAGTATACTAACCTGGCATAGAACGTTTCCAAACAACGTCCATGAACGTTTGAAGAGTAAATTAGCTCAAGCTTGGTCGTCTGTAAAGTAGGAGGTACCCATCGGGCAAGTGCTTCTCTTCTTGCCACATGTTTAGCAAGCACAATTGGATGTCCGTCAATTAAGCCTAAAGGCCTTTTATCCTCGTGGATGGGGAGATTGGTTTGGTTCTCTTCAGCCCAAGTTTCATTACTGGTCATTAGTCTTGAAACGAAGTCTTGCCTAGGGAAGATTGGTCGCTCTAACATCTTAATTCGGCTCTTTCGCTTCATTGCATATGCCTGGTGTTCCAAAAAGACATTAAAGTCAAAATGCTTTGAATGGCAGTATAGTTTTACCCCTTCCCAGAAAATGGCTGCATTATCACAATGTTCACGGCAGGAATCACCAAGATGTGCATGTGCTAGACATAATAAAGTTGTGCCAATACGAAAGATTGAATGATATCCTTCTAATGTAAAGATATCAAATATTCTGAGCACATGCTCTCTCTTCAGCAGAGGCACAAAGAATCGCTTTAGAATTGGTTCTAGAGAGTGAAGTTGATTTCAATACAGAGAGAGAATAGGGGTGTCAGTGAGTACAATACAGTACCATATAAAAATCAGATCAGACCAATATCATTATGCAAAAATCAAATGAGACCGACCACTGCTTACCTAATCCTCCTGGAGTTAATGCATTGATTTGTTGCATGATTGCAGCTGTTTGAGGAAAGTACCTTTGCATTAGATCGGCAAAAGTTTTGCACCAAGACAAATACTCAACCTTAGAAACAGGTAAGAAATAAGAACAATCGTTTGCTACCATTTGTCGAATTGTAGCATATGCAAACGACTCCGGTTGATATGATAACAAGATACACATGAGATCAGGTAGCAATGGGCAAAACTCAACACCAAGTGAATCTTTTGCTGCATGTTGCAATTTGATAAGCGATTGTATCCCTTTATCAGGTATTTCCCCGCCATGATCATGCAATAATATATTCATCAAATGATCATTCCCAACACCAAAGTCTAGTACTTCTGCTCTTTTTATATCACTTTCATCTGGAAATATAGACTTTAATGTAAGGTCCCAGCCATGATCAATTACTCTGACCTTTCTAAATGTTCCATATTCATCACACTCAGACTTGCTCATTTCTAGATTTGCCGATGATACAACGTTAATAATCCATGCAGCGCACCTAAGCGACGGCGGGATACCCTTTCTACACATTATGCCTATCGCTTCTCTATCATTGGCAGTAACACCTGTCATTTTTGTAGGTCTCACTGACCAACCACTATTATCATTGATCGTTTGATCAATCGATAGACCTCTCAGTGTGTCAATTGACGAGCAATACAGATCTAATGGGTTGATTTCCATAAGATCAATGTCATCTGCAAGAGAATCCATAATATTATTATTGATGTTGTTGATTCCAAGTGCTTATGATCTTTGTTGATTCAATATTATGTGTTAGAATAGACTTAGTAGATACAATACTATCTCATCGACATTTGTGTGGGCATTAAACTCTACAGTCTACAATATTGTAAGATGGATTTATGCTGTGGCCCGCCAGCCATCCACGCAATACAATACCTTTAGTGACTCTATGCACTCTATCCGGGTGCGTGATTGCACTTGCTCTTTGGTAGTATTGAAATTCGATTTCAACCTAGATTGGCTAAGGATACCGTATCTTGCTGCAAGATCGTATCTTTCAGTACAAACCAAGCAAGCAACATCAACTAATGGCGTCAGTGTTTCTACTAGATTGTATTAGACTCAAGCAAAGCATTAGTAAATCTTAACTGACAGATATCATTCAACCACTAACCTCAGGATATCGATTTATTGGTTCCTCATACATAATAATTTTTGATTGATTCAAAGATATCAATTTTGCCCCGCCATCAACTTATCATTGGCGTGTTTGCGACATAGAACCGCCCAAAGACGAAAGGATTAATAGTATTACATATATCAGGGTAGTGATATATGATACATCGCAAATCTACATATCATACACCCAGCAGTTCTTATTGAATACGCTCTACATTATCCTATACACATTCATAAATTCTTTTGCAAATCGTGAAAGAATATCATGGACGGGTCAGATCAGAAACTGCCGCCCGCGGCGCAGACTGGATATGATACCAATTTAAATCAACCTAACAATAATAACAACATTTCCCAACCAAATTATTCTGGGGGTACACAATACCTAGGTGGTACTACAAGTACCATAAGTGCACTATCTTCCGCAACAATTGGGATTCAAAGCACCGTGCCAAATACCAGCATCTCAACAAAGTCGGGAACATTCCAGGGTATGGGGGGTGTATCAATCAAAGCACCATTAGGAAAAGTTGTCGAATCAGGACAGGAACATACTGGTAGATGGACTAAGGAAGAACATGAGGCATTCTTGTCTGGGTTACAGACGTATGGTAAGGAATGGAAGAAGGTTGCAGCACGTGTTAAAACTCGTACAGTTGTTCAAACACGTACACATGCACAAAAGTATTTTCAAAAGTTGCAAAAGGTATTAGAGGTATGTAGTTTTTGTATATATCCATCGCAATCTTGTATTATCCATACCAATCTTTATGTATCATCAGTCTAACCACTGCTTTTATTTTGTACTTACAACAACTCACTTTTATTTACATAGTCGGGGGGAGACAATTCATCAAATACGTCAAACCTTGGATCAGGATCTTTCAAAGTAGATACCCGTTCATCCCCATCATCCATGTCAGCCATGATGAAGCTGGGAGTTCCCCCTTCAACTGAAAAGAAGGTCAGGAAACGCACACCATCGGCGAAAAAGAAACTCCAAGATTCACAGTTGATGCACTCTGATAGTGCAACTACTGCCAATGCATTACTAAACATGTCTAATGATAGACGACCCTCAGCTATATTATACTCAGCTACTCTTGGTACGATTGAGAATCAACCTGAGTCTAGTCATGGATTTGGATACCCCACTGCTAACGAAACCTGGGACAATGTATCCACACAGCCTCTCTCGACTGGAATGTCCATAGTTGCCCCTCCCCACGATGATACGTTGCTTGATGAAGGGAAGTTTCCTGAACCAAGTCCGGCGGCATGTGGGAAACGAAAATTAGCTGAAATAGCAGCGGCTCAAATGTTAGCAGGTGTAGTTGACAGTTCACTAAAGCGAGCTAGTGTCAGCAGCGCAGCAGCTGCTGAACAAGATTCGGCCATTGCTGCTGCTGTAGATGGTGGCGGTGACTTAACGCCCCCTGATCCAGCACAAACTAGCGAGAAGCCTGCAGCAAATACCCCTCCTGAAGCTACTACAGGAAATGGTGTTGCAGAATCTGGTGAAGGAATATCGGGGCAAGGCCTTTCATTACAAATTGTTAATCCGGATGATCTTAATCATGGAAGTGGTGGTTCCAAGAGACGTCTGCTGAATGGTCAGGCATCCCCATTGACCCCCTGGGATGGTCAACTAGAAGCTCTTGTCAAATTTAGGTAAGTTTGAAAAGACCACTGCCAATGTTTTGAATGTCATTCCACTACAATATATTGTGTCTAACTTTTCCTTTTCATACCTCCTTCATTTATATAGCCAAGTAACCACAGATCCACCACCATTCTCGGATACCAGTGGTGGTGCACAAGAGGGACCAACTACTATGGAAGCGGAGGTTTCTAATAAAGTAGAAGCACCCGAGGAGATAAAATCTGAGCTTTTCCCATCACCTCTTGGTAGTGCTCGACTTGGGTTACAACTAGCCGTGCGTAATGGATCAGTAGATGAGGTGTCCAAAATCTGTTCAACTCTTGATACTGCATCAACACCCTCTGAGATTAATGAGCGTGACGATGCTGGGTTCCATCTACTTCATTCAGTAGCTGCGCTTGGTCTCCTAGATAAGTTTGGACCGAGTTGTCAGGAAGCTGTGGAGATTTGCAAACTACTCATTGATAGAGGTGCAGATGTTACCTGCGTTGACAAAGATGGGAATACACCAATTCACTGGGCTGCACGTGCCGGTCATAGTGAAGTGTTGGGGCACCTATTATCAAAGAGCTGTCCTCTAGATGTTCAAAATAATGCCGGAGAAACTGCTCTTCATTGGGCGATGCGTACTGGAGATAGGGGAAGTAATGCTGTGAAAACCCTTGTTGAGAATGGTGCACGAGTTAATGTCTTCAATCGTAGCTTTCGACGTCCTCTTGATGTTGCAGCCGAAGGATTTGCTAGTCCGAAGGAAGGAGGAGACGGCACTGCTCCACCAACGCTAGTGAATCAGGTAGATAGGAGATCTGCGCGATGGAACTTAATGCAGTTTGCCTCCCAATGTCGAACTTTAGTTATACATCATCAAGAATGTCTTGAACATTTGGCAAAGTCAGATCATGATTGGGAGGTACCTGATAGGGTAGAGAATATCATATCAACTTTGACAAGCAGGACTTCAGAAGCTTGTGCCCCGGGGGATTATGCAGGCTTCAAACCATGCGAAGTTGCAGTCTCAAACGACTTTGAACGAGCAACGCTCGAATTGCTAAGTAGAATTCATAGTGCGGAGTATTTAGCTTTTGTGAATGATTTGAGTAAGGAGTTGGAACGGAAGAGGAAGCAGCAACTATTGGCAGAGTCTCAATACGGCTCGTTTGAGGACAACACAGAGCAGCCGGCAGTTGTTCCATTCACTCCAATGGTACAACGCAAAATCATGAAAGATGAGTCTACACCTAAGGATCATTCGGATACGGCATTTAGTGCTGGATCGTTGAAGGCTGCGAGGAGAGCTGCAGGAGCAGTGCAACATGCTGTGGATTGGTGAGAATTGTTTTATTATATTGTGTGTGTGTATGTTTCTACATTTCTATTGTTTCGTCACTCACTTCCTACAACTACTATATAGCGTACTCGTTGGTAGAAATCGCAATGCATTTTGTATTGTTCGACCTCCTGGTCATCATGCTGGTATTAACGGATTACTGTCCGATGCCGAATCCTGTGGATTTTGTTTATTCAACAATGTCGCAGCGGGAGCTATGCATGCTCTTTCCGACGAGAAGCATCGACCAAGATGTGAACGCTGTGCTATTGTGGATATCGATGCACACCATGGTAATGGTACAGAGGAAATTGTAAAGAAATGTCATGACTCTGGAAGGCTGTTATTTTTCTCAGTTCACATCTATGACCACGACAAACCAAAGAAGGGTAGTGAATTCAATTATAAGTTTTACCCTGGTACAGGGGCCGAGGATGATGTTGCACATAACATTATCAATGTGCCGATAGCTCCACTATGGAGAGAGAAGGAGGTAGTGAAAAGTATTTCCCTGGCTTCGAATGGAGGAGCAACTGTCACTGAACCTAGACAGACGAGGCAAAGGTCCAAGGAGGATGCATCAAGGAGAATCCCTTCCCTTCCAGATCTTACCAAATACAACAGTGAAGAACAAGCTCCGATAGTGAAGCATAATAGTACTGGTACGTCTGCATCTAGCGTTGCTTCAGATTCAAGTCAATCTTCCAAACCTCGAGCTACATTGCCATCAGAATCACCACATTATCCTCCACATTATCTCATGGGGACCGGAAGACTTGCATACAGACGTGCTATTCAACACCGCTTGCTTCCAGCATTAAGAGCCTTCAATCCTGACTTGATTATCTTGAGCACAGGCTTGGACGCAGCTCGTGGAGATGTTGGGAATGCTCGGCACTATAATAATGGTACAGAAGCTATGGGATTGGATCTTGATCCTGAGGACTATGCTTGGACAGCTAGAAAGGTTTGTGAGGTAGCAGATATATGTTGTGATGGCCGGGTAGTATCTGTGTTAGAAGGTGGTTATGGCCGTACTCCTCCACCTGTGCCAGGACCTCCTCTCTTTGGTGGAGACGATACCAACGGAACAGAACCAGTTAAACAAAAGTTGGACAAATCACTCTTTTCTGAATGTGCCATCCAACATTTAAAGGGATTAATTGATCCATATTATGACAATGATGATGAAAAAAGGAAGCGTCCCTGATCAGTCAGTGGCAATATAGTTTTGTGAATATAAGTATATGTGTTAGAATTGTATCAAGTAATCTTAAAGTTTAGTTATTAAGTTGTGTCTAGTGTGATATTATTATCATTATATACCGCTAGAGCGTTTTCATCAAGCAGTGTTGTAAATTAAAAGTCTAGTATTGAACCCCATTACTTTGACACTGAACATCTCTATTTTATTTCCAGTAATCATTCGTTGTTGAAAGTACAAGAATGCCGTCCAGATCATGTAAGAATCTCGAAGCTAAACTGTCTCCCTTCACATTATTTACATTATATCCACTTCTTCAATTGTACTGTCTCAAATGTAGAATGATTCATTAGTGGGTTGAACTGAGGTCGCTGACAAAAGAGAAAGGCCAAAGCTGACGATCACTAATATTCCTATCCAAAACCGCCAATCACCCTGCAGAGAACGGATACTAGGTGCTTTTGGAAGATTCGACTTTACCTCCTGTGATGCATCAAATACATTCTTGGCAACTTTATTAGTTGCCTTGACTGAGTATGTTCAACAATAGTTGTATGAGATGAAAAGTATCAGACATGTATATAATATGTGAAATACAAAATTTTGTACGAATACAAGCAATACATCTTATGTGAAATACAAAATGTTGTATATGTAGAGTGAATACTCACTGGCTGCAATCTCTGCTTGCGTTTTGTATTTGCCAGGTCTTTTGGAGGGTTGATCCTGATCTTTTACAACTTTTTGCCATTCGGCATCCCAGTCAACAGAACCTGTTGAGTAGAGTCATAATATATAGTATATGTATGTTAGATATGAGATATGTGCATATGATTCAGAATTCAGAATCTTATTATCTGATTCAGAACATATACATTTTACACATATATTATAAGCAACTATGCAAGTCATACATACCTTCATATTGATCTCCTACAATCTCCTCTTCTCTAGGATTTTCACTGTATAATTGTCTTGAACGATATGACTTATAGGAAGTACTTGTAGTAGTTAATG
>Ga0214477_100620_pt1 | contig 23538 bp, 22 predicted proteins | sample M1_20Mar14CPVII9_FD_165058 | JGI IMG/M metagenome (GOLD analysis project Ga0214477, IMG submission 165058) | Marine eukaryotic communities from Monterey Bay, California, United States - M1_20Mar14CPVII9sort6BwellC16 | ecosystem: Environmental > Aquatic > Marine > Unclassified | place: USA...
ATAAGATGTGTGCATAAGATGTGAGCATAAGATGTGTCTAATCCTTCTTCTTCCTCAAACTCACTTTAAAATCATACCAGGACTTCTTCCAATTACCACCCGTTAGTTTGAACAGATGTGGATTTGCATTTGAATCAATTGCATGGCGGAACGCGGCAGTGAAGATGGTTGAGTTACGAACAGTCGTACGACAATCGGGAGATCAAACATTTATCAATTTACTCAATCAAATTCGTATTGGACAATGCCCTAATTCAATTACGAATGCATTAGAGGCATGTCATGTATCAAGGAAGGCATTGCCATCCGATGGGATTGTACCAACCAAGTTATACTGCACGAACAAGAATGTAGATGAAGAGAACAATCGTAAACTTGCCCAATTACCAACGAAGGAGGTAGTATTCCGAGCAACTGATGAATACAAAGGTAATTACAATCAAAGTCAACAGAACTCCTTATCCCAAACTATGGATAAGAAAACTCCATCTGAAATCCGTCTCAAGGTTGGTGCACAAGTTATATTGACACGTAACATGCCCAACAATAATCTGGTAAATGGCAGCCGAGGAGTAGTTAAGGGATTCAATGATGACGAAGATGAGATAACATCTAATTATGGGAAGAAGAAGAGTAGTGGAAGTAGTAAAGCCTTTCCAGTAGTGCACTTTAGTAACGGAGTTAGGATGGTAGTAACAGAAGAAAGTGTCTTCCAAGGAGGCGCCACAGGTGCCATGACAAGAAGCCAATTGCCACTCAAACTTGCTTGGAGTCTCACGGTACACAAGAGTCAAGGTATGACAATTGAACGTGCTGAGCTACAACTTGATGATGCCTTTGATTTTGGTCAAGTCTATGTTGCCTTGAGCAGGGTGACTTCATTAGACGGACTATGGGTTAGAGGTGGACGTATTACCCAAAGTGTTGTCAAGGCTCATCCGAAAGTAAAGTCTTTTTATAAACAAAATGGTAGTACTGTATGTGACGGCAGTAATGATCAGCAGCAACTCTCATTCGAGGCCACGGGTAGTACAAGTGAATATGCATCGGCATCAGGAAGTTTATCTAATGATACTATGTCATCTTCAGCATCATCTGGGAGAAAACCTCGAGCTCCACGAGCCCCTCGAGACCCTTCAAAGTCGAAGAGAAAGCCTCGAGCACCTCGGGACCCCTCAAAGTCAAAACGGAAGCCTCGTACTCCCCGTAGTAGTTCGGCATCTTCTACTACAAATGATAATGATCTATATGACGATATCTTCAACGTATAAAGGAGTATTATAGGGTTGTCATTTCAGCAAAAGGTGTCAAGGAGATGGGGAAATTTAGACGATCGGACGGATTTTAGGTAAGAGGGTTCAGTTACATCTCAGGCTTACCGTTCGCAGGCTAAGATTATAAGCACAAGTCTAAACACATCTATGAGCTATTAATTAGATATGTCACCTATCTCCACGGTTTGGCTTACCACTAGCGGTATCCTTTATGAGAGTAGAATGGGCGAGAAGTACATCAAAGACATGGAGGTCAATGCATGGCGTCTATTAGTACCAATAAACGTCGGCGGACTGCCGCTGATACTCTGCATATTAGTGCTTTGCCTGTTGGTTTCATAGCTGATGTATCGGCGTATTTATCTAAGCCATCGAGGGCGATATTAGCGCCGTGGCTTTTAGTGGACCTTCTTCCTCATGGAAAAATGGTGATTTGATGCACCGAACACCTGGTACTGGTATTAGTAGAGCAATCATATCGGCATCACAATGGGATATATTAGATTTTGAAGATATTGATGATCTTGCACAAAAACTGATAGACGATGATGTCTACGCTGTTCTAAAATAATGTATAGTGCACATGACGTGCTCAAAAAGTTAAAATTATGTGGATGTACCAACATTGAGGGACATGGGCTAAAACCATTGCAACGAAGTACAGTATTGGAACAGCTTGATATTAGTCTTATTGGCAAACATGAAAATCCAAATGTACATGAGATTATACGACCTCAGGGAGAGATTTCAGCAGAAGCTGTCGTACCCATCCTTCTTAGCATAATTTCGGCTAATGGTTGTGCATTAAAGTATATTGAGTTCCCCCAGAAGTGGCGAGCTCATAGCATGCCTCCACTGTATCCAGTAATGGAATTGCGGAGAAGATTCAATATACTCCTTGCTAGTCGGGTGGTCCATTGCTCAAAGTGCAATATAAGTATGAATGTAGATGGTAACTGGTTGAGTGCGGACAAGTGAATGGAATGCTGGAAAATACGTCGCTTTGCTATGACTGTATGGATCCTATCTGCAATGATTGCCAACTACTGCATAAAATGATATGTTGTACTATCTGCAAAAAGAAGTATTGCACTGACTGTTTCACGGTAACAAGGTGTACATTCTGCACTGACGCATATTGTGAGGGTTGTGGGGAGATGGAAGATTGCGACGAATGCGAGAACGCTACTTGTGAGAACTGTAGTTGTGATGGTTGTGATACGAATAAATGTACTGATTGTTCAGCCTTTCTTCATTGTGACGGGTGCCACAAGTCTCATTGTGCAGATTGTTACGATGGCGAGGAATACAGTGTCAAGTATTGTGAGGCTTGTGAAACAACACTTTGCTCTGGTTGTAACCTTCATGAAATAAGAGGTTCGGGGTTGATTGTCATGTCTGTGCTGACCGGATACCATTGATGATAGAGGGAGAGCAGGATGCAGAGAAAAGAGAAGAGCTGTTGACCCGTATGCTCAATTCAATTCTAACAGCGGGTATATCCATGACGCTCATTGCTTTGTATACAAAGGTGAGTATAGAGATTCATATCATGTGCACATTTTCTGTTCGATGGAAACGTCATTGTCATACTCAAAGAACAATTCTGCTTCTATTCACAGGTCCAGATACAAAGTATTATGATGTACCTATGTGTGTGTTCTTCGCTGAAACTGAGATTGGCATTTACAACATGGATTCATTTGAGTTCATCAATATCTTCGGATATCATGCAGCTACTTATGTGCATCAGGGTTGGGTCTCAGATGACTTCACAACAATCTATGCTAACGACGAGTTCGACGAGGAATGTCAATCTGGTCTTCTAGAGGATTATGTTCCTTTGTGCCATGAGAATTATCCAAATGGAATCGCTCATACAAACACATACATCTTTGACATCACTTCACTCGAAGATGTGGGGCCTCCTCGTATCTTCACTAACACAAATGCTCATCCGGCAGTGGATCATAACATGTATGTACATGATAATCATATCTACAGTGCCTCATACAATGCCGGTGCTCGTATTTTTGAGATTCAAGAGGATATGTTTCTTGATGAGATTGCCCATTTCGATATGAACACGGATTGTGATGATATCATAAACTGCTTCGACTACATGTTTGGAACATGGACACATTACTACTATGAAGGCACTTCAATCTCTATAGCAGGTGATGGATACTATGGCTTGTACATTCTTGGAAGTCGGTTGGATGAATCAAACTGTAACGATTATACAAATAGACGTTCATGTAGAATGAGTGAAACGTGTAGCTGGGAAAGGTCTATTGATGAGTGCGTAGCAAGCTCTAGCAGTAGTGATTCAAAGTCGAGTAAAAAGGGAAAGAAGAGCAAGAGCAAAGGAAGTAAGAAGAGGGAATAGTTTACATCGGCTACTCCTAAATGTACAGACTGGACAATCTCATGAATACAACCTAGCACATACTATGCTGCTCTTGCTATTGTTGCACGCTGTCTTGCTTGGGATCTAGCATTCTTCGTGATAAGGATAGACAGCTTTCTCAATCTACGGTGAATATCATCGCAGCCTTCCTTATCTACACAGCCTTTATTAAGCCTAAGCTGTTCCTTGTATTCTTTTAAGATCACTTGTGCATGAAGTTGACGTCTTATACTGATATCTCTAGGACTACTAAAGAGAAAGTGCTCAATTCCTACCACCTCTTCATATCCTATTCCACAAGCAGCTAACTTGTCAGACTTTGACAGATGCATATTGCCCGTCAAAACACACGCCTCTAACCTTCTTGAAAGTCGTACAGCATCCATAATTATATTCACATTGAAACGCTTCTTATCAGACTTGGTATATGACTTGGATTGATCGTATCGAAGATCGTTCTTGTAGATGTACATGTCGGAACTATTGCTAAACCGCAGGAACTTCTTGTTCTTGCTTTTACTTTTGCTGCACGTCGTGTCATCATCGGATACTACTTCTGTTTTCATCCTCTCCATCTCTACTTTGTGACTTATAGGCGATAATAGTGAGTCCGTCATTATGTTGTTGTAGTGTTCAGCCCAAGTATGTTTGATAGAGAGTAGTGATATGTGTCGAGCCTGATTGTTGATATTGATAATTGATAGATTAATTATTTCATCAGGCTTCGTGTTCGTCATCTAATCAGTTGTTCATCGTTCTTGGCAAAGGACAGATTAACCGGCCTATCCTAGCTTAGTGATACATTCTAAACAGCTGCAGTCCCTATCATCATTCTATGCCAAATGCCAGTCGTTCAAACTAAACAAGCACTCATGGCAGAGCTCGGACACTTCAGACAATTCGTACGAATGTTAAGTCGACGGTCATTTCTCAATAGATGAGCCCCATATTTTGCGTCCCTAGACATGTAAAGATGGGTAGAACTGCAACCTATAATCAATTCCTACTATCTTACTACAACTACATGGCTACATGGCTCTATTTCTTCTTCTTTTGCCTTGCTGGACTCTTACTCCCTCTTCTACTGCCACTTTTACCACTACCTCCACTAGATGCTGATGCGTTACCACCGCCGCCTCCTCCTCCGATACTAGCATTGGCACTACTGTTAGGAGTCTGTTGTATAAATGCCACCAACTTACATATCCTAGCGGCCAATCCTTCGTTGGCTACTCGTAATGCATCTGTTCTTTCCATCTCATCAAACAGCTTGGCAGATAATGTATTATTGGCCTCTCGTAATCCCTTGTTTTCCTTGTGTATCTTCTTTACTTGTGCTTCAAGCTTGAGTATGATGGAACTGTCAGAGCTATCCCCAGATGATGATGATTTGGGCTTCTTAGACCTGGGTGGTGGGGGCAGTGCTAGGACTTGTTGTGCCGTGAGAAGTTTGGCATTCTCCGTTCGTAATTCGCTTATTGTTTCCTTGATGGTAGACTGTTCTTCCTTAAGACTTTCAAGAGCCGATTGGACAGCTTGTAATGCGGCATTCTTCTTCTCTAATTCGTTAGTCAATGACTCATTTGCCTTGGTAAGTTCTGCAAATCTATAATCATCCGTGGTTAGAATAGACCCGTCGGAGTGGAGATGCTCGGGAAGTTTAGTTTCCTTGACAGATTGCCGCAGTACATTAATCTCTTGTTGCAATACCTTACAGGTTTCATATGCCTCCTCCCGTTCCATCGATATACCCTTAATCTCATCCCGAAGGTATGTATTAGACTCCTTCTCGGTATCCAACTCTTCATACTGCTGCTCATAGAACTCTTGTGTTTGCTTTAGTGTTGTATTCTCCTCGGTAAGTTTATCTACACACTCCTCAGCAGTCGTTACTAAACTATTCATCTCTTTCATTGATTCATGTAATGTCTTATTCTCCTTCTTCAGCTCATCAATTGCAACAGACAGTTCCCGTTTCTCTTTATCCCAAGTCTCCTTTGATAGTTGCTCTTGGGCAATCTCATCACGTACTGAACTAACCACCATACTATTTGCCTCTTCTAATTCATTACTCAACTTCTTATTCTCATTTTGGAGTGACTCCAACTTGGTTGATAACTCATCCTTGGATAGTTGTGCTTCGGAAAGCTCACTCTTCAAGGTCTTAATCTTCTCCTCGTACTCTTTGGAACTAGCCTCATGTGTCTTGACAAAGTTACTCATCTTGACATTCATCCCGGTAGCTAATTCTACAGCCTCTTCCATGGATGCATGTAATGTATCATTCTCTAATTGCATAGCTTGTATCATTGCTAATGCCTCTTCATGTTCTATATCCGTGGGTTTCTTGACGTTGCCTTCTTCTTCATCTTCTAGAACTTGTTTCACAGCCTCGGCTGTAACAGATGAATCTTCAGACTTGAGGGACGAGTCTAGGCCTTGATTGGCAAGAGATGATCGTAAGTTACGATTCTCAACTTGTAATGTTTCAATTGTGGTAGTTGTCTCGATAATCTTCATTTGACACAATTCCAACTCCTTGGTAAGATGATGGAGTGGGGACGAAGATGATGATTGAGATTGCAACTCTCGTTCAAGCTTTTGACACTTGGCTAATAGTTGTCCATTGGTATCGGCCAAGTCACCAATCTTTTCTACTAATTCATCATTTGCATTCTTGGCAACAGAAGCAGCCTCATCGGAAGTATCATTGGGTGATGTTGAGTCAACTTTCTTCATGGATTCGATAACTATACGGTATCCTTCTAGCTTGTTCTCTAAAGCGCTAACTGTGGCAGTTTCATCATCACGAGTATTGAGAAAGTCTTGATGCTCCTTGTTTAATTCATCATACTTGGTCTTCATCTCATCAGCTTGATCTTTCATACTTGTATTGTCAGATTGAAACTGTTGTATCTGTTCAGCATGTCGTGCCTCCATTTCAGACATTTTGAGTAAAGCAAAGTGTAAATTCTTCTCCGCTTGAGTAGTAGTGTCATTACTTGATAATGTCGATGACATGTCAACACCAAATGTACTAGCCAAGTGTAATGCCTCATTCCCTAATTCGGATGTACTCATATCTAATGAGAAGATACTTTCATTATGTGTATCCTTACGTTCAATACCCTTGGATACCTTTAACTGACCTTCCATCTTTTTATACTTTCGTTCCATCTTCTTGGCCTTGTTTTTTAACTCTTCAATCTCCTTCTTTTGTGAATGTGATACATTTGCAAATCCTTTCCGTTCATTGGTTAATTCAGTTTCTAATTCGGACTTTTGTTGTGTTAATACCTCCATTAGACGTTCTGAGTTGGTACGTAATGCATTACGTTCATTTGTTAAGTCTGTTATTTGTTGTTGGAGACTTGATTGTATACTGGCTTCTTCTCTACTGTCACTGCTATTGCTACTGTTTGTGGAAGCACTTGAGGGGCGTCTAGTATGTAGACCTTGTTGACCCCGACCAACAGTGGTATCACCAGACATAAAAGTATCCTCCGAATCTCTCATCGACTTTCTACTCCTCGGTGGTGGTAAACTCCGACCTTCCCTGTGACCTTCCCTCTTTCTACCTCCATCCCCACTATCATCATCATCATCATCAATACTTTCCATAAAGCTCAAAGCATCCCTAACAATACTACGACTTCGTTCTCTAACTCGTATATCATCATGACTTTCATCACTATCTTTCTTATTGTAGGGATGTGGATTATTATTCTGTAGCATACCCTTATTTCGTGATACACGTTTCTTCAATCCGAGACTACGACCTCTTCGTCGACCTTGTGGTCTTTGTTGTGGACTATCCGTTGAAGAATCATCTTTATCTGGTCCGACGGCAGGTGATTTAGACTTGTTATTCTTCTTTCTAGTTTTGGATAATTTATCAATGGTATGTGCTTTAACATTGGTAACGAACGATCGTTTTGCCTTTGGTGATGATGATGGTTGTGTGGTTAGCCATGATTGTTCGGTATTATTGTGTTCTTCCCATTGATGTATCGAACCATGAAAGGGTGTCGGGGTAGCTGATGTGGAAGTTGCTGGGTTGGTGGGAAGATGATCCATTGTTATACTTGAAACATCATTCTCGTGCTGTTTATTATTGTGAACAGGTCGTAAGGCACTCGGTCTATCCTCCCCGGCACCCAATAATTCCGATTGGATACTCATACCCTGATTATCAAAGCTGCTATCCAGTGTTCCCTGAGATTGCTGTCGATGAGGTCCATCTACTTTCTTCTTCGTATTATCCGCGGAAGGGAGACGGTTTAAGTCTGATAATGTACCAATCCGCTTCTTTTTAATAGTACAGTCGTCTTTCATTTCGTCATCAAATAATTGTTGCTTCCGTTCTTCCATTGTTAAACGCGATGGGGTTGAAGAGGGAGTCTCAACCTCTTCTACATTATTCGAAGCATCAATATCAGATATATGCTTCCTCATTTCACGTACTGACCGTGCCACACTCTGTTCTTCCTCCTCCATCTCTTCTCGAACATCTCTAGCACTTGTATCAATGTCTTCTAATTCATCATCATTTGAACTAGCAAAGGATGGTCCGGAATATCCAGATGTTACGGAGGAATCAACACTTATTACTCCTGTATCGGATCGTTCTAATAGTTTTGGCTTCTCCCCTTCTATACTATTATTTCCCTCGCTACCTCCGCTTTTAATACTTCTGTCGTCATTATCACCATCATCACTACATCCATTCTCCAAACTATTATCATCCCCCGTCACATCTTTAACCCCCATATTATCATCCCCATCCCCTACTATAAAATTATTATCTCCAGACACTTTCTCACTAGCAACAGATGCCAACTCAGGATGATCTACCGAATCAACCTTCACACCACTACCAAACGCATGACTAAACCACATTGGTTCCTCTATATTGGAATTATTAGAAGTTACTGATGTGAAGCTATTTGTTCGTTGGAGTGTTAGTGGTCTGTATATATTGATTGAATTGACAGGAGAGATAAGTATATGGAGTTAGGTCGAGAGGGAACAGGGAGGAAGAAAAGAGAGCATATCATATACACACAAAAATATATAAGCTTTAAAAAACCACATATACTAAAACTATAATAACTTACCTAACATCACTAAAGGAATTAGATCGACGCATAACACCATGACCAGATAAATCAAGAGATGAGGTACGCTCCCTCCCCCCTGTTGTTTCGGATGATCGACGTGTGATTGATGCTGATCTTGCCCTCTCCCTTCCTTGAGAGTCATTATTGTTGGAGGAGTCGTAAAAGCTAGATGATTGACGTGAGAGTCCTATTGGATTTGCTGTTCTTGTTCTACCCCTTGTTGTTGTTGCTGATGGGGTAGCTGCTATAGGTTGTGATGTTGTTGTTGTTGATGAGGTGTTGGTATCGATTTGTGTAGTCATTTCAGATTGTTGTGTTGATTGTGTTGATGTTACTAACGGTGCCATGCTTTACTTATTCTGTATGCAGGCCTGTCGTTGATATCGAATATACTAAAACTCGTCAATCCGATATTGTAAGCTTATCACTTAGTTACAATCTTATCTCATATATCATATATATAATTTGCAATGATGATATTAATGTGCTCTCGCGTTTAGTCGAAGATATGTTTATAAGATATGCATTTCTTTATTATTATTAGCAATGCAAATTTAGCTTGCGTTATACACACACCGTCCACCCGGTAGTACGGTTGTCTCTCGACTATATTAAATGCAATTCAGAGTAGCCTGACAGTAAAAACTATTGATAACTGGAAGACGTATATATTATTTGTATGCCTTTATCCAATCGTATATCGAGATAATAATATATTTGCATAAGATGCGTGCAATGCAATATTATCTTCGTAACAAATGACGGTGTTTCCCAACTAGATAGACAGCAATTTAAGGGCTCGAGCTACTAGATTCCAGTATCGATGGTTGTAGTTTAGGGGCGTCTCTCTTGATAACTTTGGTGATAAAGAAGAGAGCAATAACAGAGAGAAAAATTAGAGCCGCCTCAGACAGATACCGAAATTGAGGGCTGGAATGGTGATCGGGATTTGGCATGGTATGATGGTCTCGCTGAGTAGTATCATAACAATAGAGCTCCATCAATAGAAAGAGAGACTCATAATTGTCAAAGCATACAATATCAAATGAAGTATTAATATGCCGGTGGCCAACAGGATATAATAACTCATTAAAGCATGGGTATCGTCAGTGCCAATAGAAAGTTCTTCGAGCGTCATCCATCATCCGACAAACGTCGTCATCGTTCTTCTCTCTCTTCTCTGTCCTCCACCTCACTATCATCATCATTAACTAAATCATTAACATTGATCGAACATCGTGGTCCGTCACATCTTCGTGTAGTCGACTCGAGTGACAGATCAACGTCGTCATGCAATGGTGGTATGACGAATGAGGAGATTGATCGGCACATTGGAATGTTGCCGTTTCTTCCTTTGTCACCTGGTGCTACTGCTGCTTAAGAATTGAGATGTGGTTGGGTATTGAGTTTGGTTAGAGTAGCAGACCTTATAAAGACAACTGACTACTTTAACAATTGTTATTAGTGACGCCTGAGCTAGCTCTTCCTTCTGCTTGTCATTCTCTTCAAGTATCAATGGGAGTAATTCATGAGCACAATAACGACAGTCCAACCCAGTTGCCTTTGCTTCTTTGATTTTGCAATCATTGCAAAGACATGTATTGCAGTCTCCAAAGGATTTAACATCGTACTCCTTGCCATTATAACATTCCGAACAATGTTCCTTAGAGCAACCCTCACAAGAATGGTATGATACACAATCATGACATTGAGTTCTATTGCAACCCCCACAGGTATTTATGCAATCTTCACACATTGCGTTCCCGCATTCGTCGCATACTTTCATACTCCCACAACCCTCACATTTCTTGCAAGAGCACAGTGAGCAATGTGGCACAGGCATACATTCTTGACAGTAATCTTTTTCACAGTGACCACAATAGTTTAGACTACCATTGCCTTCTCCAGTCTCATCGGCACACTCTGAACAAAATGGTTTCAGGCAATCATAGCAGATGAAGTTGTGCAGGTGACCTCTCCCTATCCAATTTTGATGGGCTCTCATATTGATACTGCAATGTGAACAGTAATTACTTCTCTTCCTGATCATGGCATTGTATCTATCTTGGAATGCCGTAAGTAAATCTATGTCTTCACGACCGGCACGCCACCTCCATGGAAATAGAATGTATTTTAATGAACAACCATCTGAAGAAATGATACTATCAAGGATGGGCAGAACCGCCTCTTGACTAATCTTCGGTTCCGATTCATCGTCATCGTATTGTTTTGTATGCTTGCCGAAAATACTTAAATCAATCTGTTTCAATACAGCACTACCCCTCAATGGATTTAATCCTATACCTGTAATGTTGGTACACCCACGTAACTTTAATCTTTTGAGCATATCATGTGCATTTATACACGTCAAGATAGCGTAGATATCATCATCCGTCAGTTTATTTGCAAGTTCTCTCTCAACATCTTCAAAATCTAATATATTCCATGACTGTGCTGATATGATGGCTGTACTGATAGGTGATAGTCGGTGTATTAAATCATTATTATTTTGCAACAAAGATGATGAGGTAAAAGCTGCTGCTAATATCGCCCTCGATGGCTTGGGTAAGTACGCCGATACATCAACTATGAAGCCAATAGGTAAATTACTAATATGTAGAGTATCAGCGGCGGTCCGCCGACGCTTATTGGTACTGTTAGATGCCATTCTCTCTCCCAATGATAATGAGTTATTTATTGAAGAATTGTGAAGAAAATTGAATAAACTCTATATTTTGGCGATGAAACGAAGATTTGAAGTCAGCATATTCATCACCTCTGCGTCTACTTGCAAATGAAATACGCCATACAAGCTCATAGGTGTTGCTACATCTTTTCCATGGGGTAGTACAATTAGTAGTGCTAGTGCTCGTAGAATATCAACTATAGCAGATCAATGATTTATCAATGATGTCTATCTCTATCGAATGTGTTGTCAAAAATGATAGAAATGTTACTGCACAGTGGATTATGATGGATATCAATCCTAAGAGTAGAGATGACAATGGTAGAAGCATGTTTATACATTAGTATAGCTGTTATTAGTTTGAATACCAAGCTGTGTGATGTTCGTGATTCAACACAAGATGTAGGGCTTAAGTGATGAGTGAGGGGCAGTAATCAATAATGTCACAACAAGACCATGTCGCAATTTTGCATTGAAGATTTAGATATCAAATTGCAATCAATCTCAGTGCCCTTTTGAACCTCGCGGTGCTATCATAAACCAATACATACACTTCAATTTTATTACATCGTATATTGTATCTACAAAAATGAAGCTATCATTCTTATCAATCGCCGCACTTGCAAGTTATTCAAATTCAAGAATTGTCGATGCAATAACCTGCCCAGCAAATCAATACCCCGGGATATCCAGTGAAGATGAATATGGTAGACCTTATCTAGATGGGCCCTGTCATACATCAGGTGAGATTAAAAAGCATGTTTCGGTGTATCATTTGTGTCTCTTCCATATGTATTTGTATCTTTTTATTTTTGTGCACATCTTATGCACACTTTTAAAATTCTATCCACAAACATAGCGGACAACAACGATGCACGAAACGTTGTCATCTCATCATGGGTATTAAACGATGCAACATGGGGACCAGATGGTTTAAACGCCGAGACACCAATAGTTGTACGTTCGACGTGGTATCAACAGTATCCATTATCTCAGGCAATCGCTGCTACCAAAATGGGAGATATGCAATCTCGATTTAAGAAGGATGATGGTTCGTATGGTGTACCTGATTACAAATTAAATGAGACAGAGATTCAGTGTTTGTATAATGCAGATGATTATTTACTTGATCGGTATAGGGCAACAATTCATTTGACAGTGAGTTATGAATTGTTTGTTTCGTGTGTGATGTGATTAAAATCAAATGCCCTCATGACACCGTCACATATCCACATAGGCAATGAAGTTATGGATTGATCATAGTTTTGATGAGGAATTGTGGGGAGGACCCGCTTTTGATGGTAGGGCTGAGTTTTATGCGCAGTTGAAATGTACAGGAGTAGGATGTCGTACAAATCCAATCTTTGGTGTTTTTGGGCTAGTAAACTCTACATATCTTTTTGATACTGACGTGGATGATACCGTAACCTTTGCAAATTGCACAAACAAATCTCCGCAGTCTCTTGGCCATACTATTGGAGAAGAGCTGATTATGTTTGCTGACAATGATGGATGGAATAGCGATCCACAAGTCTTTGGGTCACACGGTCCAAAGCCCTTTGATTTTGATGATCCCACGGGGTATTACTCTGTGAATCCTCCAACGGGCGGATCAAATAACAAGAAGAAGTTCAACACACGCTGGCAAGCAATTGAGGAAACAGATGAACGAGGATACTACACTCGTCAAGAGCATGTTACTCCTCATATCGGTGCCACCGCTTTTACTAACTACCTTTCACCTGACGACCGAGAAGATCTACGAAAAGAGTACATGATGAAACCGTATACCAAGAAGGAATACAAGCAGATGGCCAAGGACACACTTGAGAATACAAAGTCGTTTGCTTCTAATGAAACTGAAAAGACTATCATCTCTTGGTTTGATGATAAGGTAAGCAGAAGTTAATTTTGCACAATGGTCACAACCCACCCTTTGATCTGGGCATTCTGTGTTCTGATTGTGAAACCAGTGACGAATGTATGTATAGACAACATACTCACTTGTCCGTGGATGAGTTGACTTGTGCATAATGATATGGTTTTGCAATTCCACTAACAAATACCAACCACCCTACCTCCCTCTCTTCTTGGATATACTTGTGACCATTGTGTGGTATTAACTTCTGATTCCCTAAGCTCAACTTGATATCAACAACATTTGCTCAAATCGCTCTCGGTTTCCGAAACTGGAAGCTTGAGGATACGTCTTATTACCTCCAGGGATATATCATGTTGGAGTATGATGGGTTAGTCGTTAATTGGAGAAGCAAAGTTGAGAACGATCATGTTAGGCCTACAACTGTCGTTCATCATTTATTGGCTGATGAAACTACTGACAATTGGCAGCGTGGCTTAGATGGAGTTACCCAGTATCCAGCTAATAAATGGGATGCCTATATTCGAGTTATGCCACATTCTGAGCATCCCTCTGGATCTGCATGCATTTGTACAGCCGTAATGAAATGGTCAGCTTATGCCTTGCGAGTGGGATACGATGAACAGTTCCCCCTTACATACAACCATCCTATGAATAGTAACAGGTTTGAACGACGCCTTCCGACTGTAGCATTCAACAGTATGTACTCTAGTCACAAGGAAGTAGCTGATAAATGTGGCCGAACTCGGATTGACGGAGGAATGCATTTCGAAGCTAGCGTTGTTGCTGGAGGTAAGAGTATATCCTTGTAGGTGTGATTCGCTTTGTACACCTCTCTTGTCCAAATTACTCAAGTCCTCTTCATCCTTCTCTAAAGATTCAATGTGTGGTGGTCAGTTGGTATTTGACAAAGGAGTAGCATTTCAAAACTTTATTTGGACTGGAAATCAGACATATCTTGAAGACTTTGGGGGGGTTGATGCAACGGGCTACAAGCCTAGTACTCAATGCAAGTACAACCCAAATCCTCACGGGAAAGAAGGTGCTGCCGATAAAATTAGCAAATTTGACTGTGGTGGAGAAGAAGGCACATCTCGAGTTGGTAGTTATTTACGTTCAACGAGCAAATCTGGCAAGCCCTGGAAATAGCTTTGACTTTTGTTTTGATCTTGTCCTGTGTATCCTGTATTGATTTTGAATCTGAATTGTATTGTGTTAGACAGTTGCATCTGTCTGGAGAGTGGCGATGAAATAGCTAACTCGAAATTGTAAAGACAAAGAGAAGTGCACAACCTATGAACATAACACTGACTCTAGATGCACGAAGTTTAGTCTTAGTCTTTGCAAGACAGGTTCTTTATCATTTATGAATCTTTACTGTATGTATTTGACACGCATGGGATAATTTGTCTTGAAGATCCCCTCTCTTATAATCAACTCGCTCATATGTACACTCCTTAGTTTGATACACAATCAGCAGCACCGGCAGTTGATGAGGACTGTGCACAGCATTCCTCCTTGGTATCAAACAAATGGATACCTTCATATGGTAAAGGCCTTGCATTACTGCATGTTGACGAAGGCCAACCCCAACTTGATACATAATAGACATCTAGTCCTCCCGACTCTGAGGGTGAACCAGTGGGAGGATTAGGTAGCCCGTTGATACATGCATTAGAAGATTGACCTCCGTATGCCATCTTAGGGAATCAGAAGTTAATTCCACACAATGGTCACAAGCATATCCAAGAAGAGAGGGAGGTAGGGAGGTTAGCATTTGTTAGTGAAATTGCGAAACCATATCATATGCACAATTCAACTCAAACCACAACCATGTAAGTGCATGTTATGGTTTCACAATCAGAACCTTATGCCCAAATCAAAGGGTGGGTTGTGACCATTGTGCACAATTAACTTCTGCTTACCTTACAACACTCAAGCTGGCTTGAGTACACTGGCCTGCCGCCAGTAGTGAAGGGTAACGGGCGTGCATTGGAACATCCAGCAACTGACCAGGCAGTATCATAATCGGGATACCACAACTCATACTCGTCAGTGGTAGGAGCCGAGGTAGGTTGGTCAGGTAAATCCTTTTTGCACACTCCTGATTCCTGTCCTGCATAAGATGCTATAGAGATGACAGATATATGTGAGATAATATTTGAAAATGTGGACTCATGATAAGCACAAAACATGATAAGCTCACCTTCACAACATTCCAGTTCAGTTGCATAGTGTGGACGATCATTAGGATTAATGGCGGGGTTAGGAGCATCAGTACATTCTCCCTCTGTCCAAACCTTCGAATCTGATGAAGAGAAGAAGAGGCGAGGAAGATGCACATGTTAGATACAGAACAGATATCATGTATTGGATGTAACATATAAGATATGATCATCTTGGATAGAACTTACAATCAGGATACCAAGGCTTAGGATTCAACGTATCAGTTGTCGGCGAGACAGTTGGTGATTGATACCCGGGGACTGTCTTAATACAAGCATTACTACTTTGTCCACGATAAGCTTCCGCACAACACTCTGATAACGTGGGGTAGTTTGGCCGTCCCGATGGCAATGGACGAGTGTTGATACAAGCTCCTTCACTCCAAGCAGTTTCATAATCTGGATAGTATACATCTAAATCACCAGATTCGGTGGGTGCAGTAGTCGGTGGATTGGGTAGACTTTGTAAACAAGAACCAGATGACTGTGATGAATAAGCGCCGTTGCAACAATCCAATTCCGTATCATACCCCGGTCCTGAGTTACAATCAGTTGTGAGGGTACAATCTGTAATAATACAATATAGAAGTATAGGGTATAGTGGTTAGTAGTTGCAAAAACGAAAGATGAGCACAAGATGTGCACAAAACTATGGGTATTGCAATTGAAGAAGTTAGAGACATAATGTGATACTTACGCCCAATCGACCAAGCAACAGAATAGTTTGGATACCACTTAGGAGCTGGCGGACCGGCACCATCTCCCAAGTCTTGACAGTTGGTACCAGGATATAGATTGTATTCCAATGCACGATCTTTGTTATGGACGATGGCGGTGGTATCGGCGGCGTCCCATGCTGCATCGCTGTTGTCATCAACGATATCGGCGGCGGTGTGTTGTTGATGCTGCTGCTTTTTGAATAGACCACGGAGAGAGATAGCATTGGTTGTGCTAACGGAAGTTGCAATGACGACGGCAGTTTGTGTAATCTTCATGATGATAATGACACAATGATGGAGAGTAGTATACGGCAATGCGATTGCGATCTGCTATTGCAATGATAAGTAGCAGTAGATCGATGATATCTTGATGATAATGTAAATTATGAGCACATATCTCCCTCAATAAAAAGTAGCATGCAGAGCTTCTAATGTCAATTGAACTTGCCCCCTTCCTTCATGTCTCATCGGCATGCACATATTTGCAGTAGATGCTCGAGGCGTATCTACATTTGATTAGAATTGCCAAAAGGGGGCTGTAGTAGAAGCTCTTCGTCTTCCTCTCAGTGCAACTCTAGTCAATTGAACCTCATATTGGCATGCATATATTGTTAGTTAGTAGTTGTGCTCGCGAGGCGTATCTACATTTGATTAGAATTGCCCACATGGGGCTGTAGTAGACGGTTATCGCTGAAGGTCATGCTCATCTACTGCCGAGGGTCATTCTCACGCCGCATATATGCCTCTGTTTCACGATGGTGTCAATTTGATGGCGGCTCCAACTTGCAATGCTATGAGGCGACAATACAGTAATAACGAGTGGCTGCTTCAGTATATTATTCTCGGCGTTGGGGGCTGTGCAGCTGATTCGATCTGCATATAGAGATCATCGCCTATTTTGCTTAAGTATATCTGCTCATATATTTCGTGTTGACTATCGATCGAATACAACGGCGATCAGATAGTTAATACATCAACAGTCATCGATACTATTCAGTAAATAAAGGCAGCTTGAACCATCGGTCGTCATATCAAAGGAGATAAGGATATCGCAACTAACTATGCAGAAGTCATCGAGACAGCAGCAACAAAATCCAATTAGAATGATCGACAGGATAATGTCATCTGATACTGAATATCATATCGCTACATTGAATAGATATTATCCATGCTTTAAGTCGAAGCCTATCAATGACGTTGATCAGCAATGTCAGGTAACATCATCGTCATCGGTCGACGATGATGAAGTAATGGATGAGGATACCTCCAATACCAATAGCATGGATGTTGCAATGGATGACAATATGCCTTCGTCGCAACCTACTACAGATGATAAACCGATGACCGGATCTAGTGAAAGTATCAACGCATCATGTTATAGACGACAACGAGCTGTATCATACACCGACGAAGTATTAATCTACTGCCAGGGTCATTCTCATGTCGCAAAATTATGGGTTCAAAGCAGAATGCCTCTGTTTACACGATGGTGTCAATTTGATGGCGGCTCCAACTTGCAATACTATAAGAGGCGACAATACATTAAATAACAAGTGGCTGATTGAGTATATTGTTCTCAATGTTGGGGGCTGTGCAGCTGATTCGATTTGCATAGAGGAGAGACACATAATATATACTTTTGAGAGCTCGAAAGAGTTTGACAGACTGATCTGCTATCCGTTATAGTTAATACATCAACAGTCTTCGATATTACCCAGTAAATAAAAGCAGCTCGAAACAATCGCCGTCATATATATCTCACATATATTAATATCAAAGAAGAGATAAAGATACCAATATGCAGACGGCATCAAGGCAACAACAAAATCAAATTAGAATGATCGATAGAATAATGTCATCTGATACTGAATATCATATTGCAACATTGAATAAATATTATCCATGTTTTAAACCAAAGTCTGATAATGTTAACAAAATTGAGATTAGAAAGCGATGTCAGGTATCGTCGTCGTCGTCCGAGGATCAATCACAATCAACACAAACTAACTCAAATTCGAATCGTAAAGTATCCTTTCGTCGATCATCCTCCCTAATAACAAACATATACTACCGTCCCACTACATCACAAGATGATAAACAAACATTATATTATAACAAAGAAGATTATGAAATATTCATGTATGATGAATACACTGAAAGATTATTGTTAGAAGAGCAAGAGAAAGAAGAGGAAGAGAAGGTGTTTAGTTGGGAAGATTTATTGTGCTATGATGGTAGTGGAGGGAGTGATTATTGTATACATATGATGGCAGATGAAGAAGAGGTAGAAGGGGAAGGAGAAAAGAAGTTGATGCATAAGGTTGGGACTTTGAAAGATTTGCTCATATGATTTGAGTTATTAGTGTTGAGTTGGTATGCTAGGGTTTTGAAGAGGAAGCAGTAGGGTATAATGTTTGTAGACTAGAGTAGACTTGCACAAAGTATTAGAGTTGTAAAAGTAATGTAGAAGAAGATAGCAAAGATTATAGATAATAGTAATGTGGAAGTAGATAGCAAACATTATAGTTATTCATAACTTATAGCATCTCTCTTCTCGACTTCATCAACCATCATTCTTTATCTCCTAATACATATATTTCTCTGAGTATGCATCATATCATACAATAGCATACCAATACTCGGATCATCACTTACATACCTGACTTGATTCACATGTTATCATTCACTTTCTTTCAAGAACACCAAATTCTGACGATATTACAAACATCCCCTCATTTAGTTTGTTGCTTTAGCTCTTCATTCTCTTCTCTAAGCGTTGCAATTTCTTGAAAGAGTGTTGGAACTACATCAGCAGGACAAGAATCGCATATTGAATTCCCCAAGGCTATTTGTTTGCAATCTGCCTTAACTTTCTCAAGTTTGCATTCAAGGCAATCTGACCCCATGCACGAATCACAATACTTGACACTGTATTCTTTGCCATTGTAACAATCCTCACAATGTGCCTTATCATCACAATTATCACCCTGACATTGACGATATGGTACACAATCCTCGCATCGAGTTCTATTGCAACCCCTACAAGTATGCAAACAATCCTCACAAGTAGCATTCCCACATCCATCACATGCTTTCATATCCTTGCAGCAGTATGTAATAGAGCAGGCTGAATGTGAACACTCTACCATTGGGACACAGTCCTGACAGAAATCTTTGCCACAGCTACCGCAAAAGTTCAGGTTCAGGTGAGGCCCATTCCTATAAGAGTTGATGCAGAAAGGTTTCAGACATTCATAGCAGGTGAAGCTATGACTAAGATAATTGAAATTGTCTAGCCGGTCCTCGCTTATACTGACATTGCAATGTGAGCACCTACTTCTCGTCCTAAACATGGCATTGTATTTTCGTTGGAATTGAACTAGCGCTTTTCGTGCTGATAACATGCCAAATTTCGGTGGAAACTGAATGTATTTTAATGAACAACCATTAGCAGAAATGATACTATCAAGAATTGGTGCAATTGCTTCAACAGAGATCTTCGATTTTACATCATTGTTATCACGATTTTCATGTTTGCCTAGAATACTAATATCAATCTGTTCTAATATGGAGCTGCCCTGTAATGGATTTAACCCCTGCCCCTCAATATTGATACAGCCGCATAGTTTTAACCTTTTGAGTACATCTTGTGCATTAATACATGTCAGGATTGCACTGATATCGTCATCTGTTAACTTGTTTGCAAGTTCTGTATTGACCTCCTCAAAATCTAATACATCCCATTGTTGTGATGATACGATTGCCTTGCTCACGTTAGATGGTATCGAATTGACATTCCAGGATGATGAAGGTGCACTTAAAGCTATAGCAAACATAGCCTTGGATGGGTTGGACAGATATTCTGATACATTGGCTAAGAAACCGTTGGGTAAATCTGAAATATGAGAGGTTTCATTGTCAGTTCGTTGACGAACATTTCTTGGATTGCTTGCCATGATGCTACCAGTTCACTATCCAACTTTATGATGCAATGGATTATGGTTCATCAAGTTAGTTCAACGTTTCAGTAGTTGATTTTCTGCTCAACCATGATTCATCATTCATTCATTCATTCATTCATTCATTCATGTTTCATGCAAGACTTTCTCATCAGTATCATCAGAGGTATCTTGGGTATCCTCACCCCAATCTCGTCCTTGGAGTATATTCATCTGAATCTAATCAAGGACAAACCAAGTTGTCTTTGAAGGTCCAAAGTTAAGATCCGTAGGTCCAGCTTTGATCTTGTCATAGTTAATACCCATCAAGTAAGACCCAGCTGCCGCGTCATTTTCTGATGCGAATGGATCCTCATTATCTATCACTTGGCCGCCAAAATCAAAGATGGTAAAGGCATATGTATCATCCGGTATGCATCCGAATTCTCTATATGTTGCAAATGGCTTCTTGTATGGACCACCTGTATTGATAGGAACGTGTACATCAGGACAAGTTTAAGCCGAGGATATCTTATTACATACATATGATATGTACTTACCGGACAGGGCAGTATCACCCTTGACATTCACTAATATCCAAGTAATCTCCTCCGGATTGTTATCAGTCTCTATTCTCAAGAAGAAGTCACCACTACACAATGCATCATCATCCCCAACCCCAGCCCCAACTTCCCCGACAAGAGGCAGTGGAAATGCCAACTTATCATTATAAAAGAAGTTAATATTACCACCAATCGATACTCCATCGACAAAGACAAAGTAGCCACATGATGTACAATCCTCACCAAATCCATTTCCATTTGTATTGGTAATACTAAAGATGTACTCATTCATATCAAGACAATCAACTACATACTCCTCAACCGAATTATCAATGAATGATCCACCTTGCAATACTACCTCTTGAGTATCCTTTTGGTATAACTCCCAAGATGTGGTATTTGCAATATCAGTATAATTTGAACCACTTGTCATTATAACAATCTTTACATTATAACATATTGTTGGTATTGAACTTGTTGTTGGTGTATAACTTGGTATTAATGATGTAGAAGGGTTTATACTACTTGATGGTGATGATGATGGAACGATTGATAAGGTTGGACTAGAAGAAGATGTCGGTCCGATACTGCCATTACCATCTATTACACTCGAGGGTAATGGTATTGGTGCCGTAGAAGTCGAATGCAACTGAGTAGGCATGCCCTGAGTACAATCTTCTATATCCAACGAGACTATTTCAGTCGTCTCAACATTATCATTAGGCGACATCATCTCAGCAAGGATACGCCGTCCTGATAATTGTGGATTGATATATTGTCCATTTAATGTAAATGATTCAACATAATATCCATGACTTTGTTTGGAAAAGATTGTTGATCCGATGAGTAGTATATCATCGTCAATGGCAATATCAACAGTACTGTCAAAGTCGTATATTGATGCATTGAGAAACTGCAATAAAGTGAATTGAGCATCGTCACTCGGCCTGCTGTAAATATATACTCCTTCGAAATCCCAAGACTTTGTATCATTCTTGTATATCATTGCTGAATAGGCAAAGGTATCTTCATCTACTGCGACATTGTCAATCAATCTACCACTACCGGTAACATTAACTAGTTCCAATATCGTACTACTAGCATCATACTCGTCCAAGTTTGGATTACTAATGATACTTTCCTGACTTGATAAAATCTCATTTGATTGAGTATTATATTCATAAAAGTGTAATTCACCTGTAATGGAATCTAACACAAGTATAGTTTCTTTTGTAACGTATACTTGATTTGGAATGTAGTTCAAATCCAATTTTGATAGTTGATTCCATCCATTGGTAGCAGTAGACTGACTATCTACTGCTTCTACTTCTTCTGCTTCTTTACCTATAACGTCAGTCTTTTGAAAGATGTATATCGCCTTATCAACTAAGGCACTAACAACTGCCAATTGAGATTCACCTTCACTATCATTACTATTTGATGATGTTGTTAAACCAACAGTATGACCAAATTGATCATTCGGCCATGCATCAATTGGTAGTATTGGTTCTTGTATAAACTCCCATACTACTGTATCCTCTTCCGTGCCAGATATATTAGCAGTACCACCATACTGGTGCTGCTTTTCAAACAAGTAGACTAATCCAGCACCATTCCTATAAACAGGCAAACCCAACATGGCAACATTATCTGATACATCTATACTATATTCATTGTTTGTTGGATAAGAGTATTGAAATGTGTATACATCATTCCGAACCCATTGTAATTTCTGATTAGATGAATGTTGTGAGGATGGTTGTGTGAAGAGATTGACACGAGGTGGTGGAGAAGCATCATCCTCATCGTTCGTAGTAGATTGAGTAGTAGTAGCTGGTTGTAATGTATAGAATGAAATATAAATCATATTCTCATTATCAAATGTTATAACCACTGCATTGTTATCATCCATTGCATACCTTGTGTTATAACTTTGAGAGTTAGCAGTGCTAATTGGTAAATCTAATGTTTGATATGACGATGATACCCTATATACACAGTTAGTCGGTGAATTAGTCGGCAATATACTAATTGATGGTGATATAGAGTTGGTAATTGATGGTGGATTTGATAATATGTAAATGTTTGATGGTGACGTTGATGGTATAGAAGAAGAAGATATCAAGGGGAGAGTGTTGTTGAGTTCATCAGAATTTGTGGATGTGTTTTTGGTTGTTAATGTAACAGCTAGTGCAATTATAATTGCAACTAGTACTAAGCATACTAATGAGATTATTATCTTGTAATGACGTCGAGCTATTAGTGAGTTTGAGCTATGTCGTATAGTTGCATAGTCATGGTTGTTAGTTTGAGGGGGAGGGGGAGATTCTATATCATTATCATTTTGCAATTGCTCGAGATCGTTGATTATGTTTTGACACACATCTGATGCATCACCGTCATCACTAGCTGCCTCCATATTGGATTTAGCAAACAGCGTCTACCCTAACAGGAATGTCGGTCGTTTCAAACCTCTCTCCCCTTTTTCCTTTTATTAGAGGGGGATGGAATCAATTTTCTATCCCCGCGGGGGTCATCCCCTAAGATACCTGTCTCATCCACCCCACTATATTAGTGCTACTCAAATTGCAAGGCTTAGAATATTAGAATATTACATAAGAAGTTACCAACTATAGACTATGGCAGACATGTACTAGCGTCTTGAAATGCTCGAAAACATTTGCGGCCTCAGCCACAACAGTATTTTTCACTGTCCTTACCGGT
>Ga0214477_100622_pt1 | contig 23459 bp, 16 predicted proteins | sample M1_20Mar14CPVII9_FD_165058 | JGI IMG/M metagenome (GOLD analysis project Ga0214477, IMG submission 165058) | Marine eukaryotic communities from Monterey Bay, California, United States - M1_20Mar14CPVII9sort6BwellC16 | ecosystem: Environmental > Aquatic > Marine > Unclassified | place: USA...
GATTCTAGAGATATGATCAGGTAGAGGTAGATAGGTTCTAGAAATATGACCATAGATATGATATCATTTAGATATAATGATAGGAAAAAATTGTTTAGCCAAGTATTTTGTGAACTTTAAGTATCATTCTTATTCTTATGAAGACAAGCAGTCATGTAGCTGCCACCGTCTATATGTCCCGTAAAGACGTGGGCACTGTGATCATCTAGTAGGTAACAGCCAAATTTTTCATGCCCATCTGTTAATCCTAGTCTTTCACAAGAACGCACGAGACATGGAGAGAGCTTATCTTCCACAAACCCCCCTCTTGATACCATTTTGTATTGTGGATTGAAGATAAAATCTCGGTAGTGCGCAGTGTAGGCAATGTGCGTATTATCATACCAGAAGAGCGTAGGTGTTAGTGTTAATTGATGACAGTCATCGCCGATAATTTTCCCTTGTGCGTCTTCTTGTTGGGTTTGCTCGTTGTAAGTTATGTATTGGTGGCTTCCTCGATAGGTCGTCATTAATGTTTGCAAGCAGTGTTTCCGTTTATCAGTCTTTGGCTTGATCATATTCTCCACAGACTTGCCATCAGCGCCATATATATTGCCGCCTATACATAGTTCTTCAGGCCTCAATATCATTTGCTTGAATTCATCTACAGCACGTCTCCCATACTTGCCACTAAATATGTCGTAATACATTAAGTTTGATCTCATACTCATACCTACATACTTGATCTTTTGATCGGGATCATTTTCCATTGCAGATACAACTTCTTTGATTGGAGCTTGCCGCATGAATGTCCTGTCATGTTGAATGACACACACATAGGGGGTATCCACACAGTGATACAGAGCATGCCTCAAAGCGAATCCATATCCATGTCGCTCTTCCAGTTCTACAACTTGAGTGTTTGTAAATGGATTCTTAGTTTGACTTGGTTTATTTGCTTCATCACATAACTTACGTAACCTACTCTTGAAGTCTGTATAACTCTTTGCCTGCTCAATAGTAGTAATTCCTGATCGTAGAGCCTGTTTATCATTACTATGTTTTCGTGTAATCCTTTGTCGTTGTTGTTGTGATGTATTTGCTGTGTTTGGATCTTCCTTCTTTTCTTCCTTGCTATCACCACTTTCATCATCAAATATACGATATCCATCACAGATGATAACCTTGTTGCACTGGTAGGCAAATTCATCACCCGCAAATGGAAATGTTGCAAATGTCTCTTCTAACATTTCAGTTGATGGATTTGACCGTATAGGCGAAGTTGTTACAATAACAGTAAGTAGTCTGTGCAGTGGTAGTATTGGTTTCACTTGCTTTGGTATCTTTTGTAGTAACGATTGTGGTGCTGTTACTTCAGATATTGGTTGACTTATACAACGAAAGGTAACAATAATACATCGCTTATCAAAAGTATTCAACTTGGGAGAACCCGTCCACTTTTTCTTGACCTTCTTCTCAACATTCAAGTTATCATTGATACGTTGACAAAGTTGTTCAATCTCATCGTCAGTTTGTATATTTGAGATCCTTCCTCTCCAATTCCATAAACTATCCCCTCGTTTGACAATTATTCTATTTTGTTTCATAATAATTTTAGTTTCATGCTCATCAATTGGTTCAGCTATATCCCAACATTCTAATTCACGACGAATTGGTTTTTCTATAGATTGTATTGCGTTATTCATTAGTGTAAGCTGTGCTACACAGTCTGACTTGTATGAATCTGAATTTGGTTGTGGCAATTGAAGTTCTTCAAATACATTCACCGTAGATTGGCAGGATGTGGGAGTATGTTCAATGGCAATAACCTCAAATGGACGATGCATTTCATATTGTGACTGTTGTGAAGCTATTCTATCAAATAACCAACCAAATACTTCTTCCGTACTCGACTCCTCTTCATCGTTATCATCAGTTTTACTTTTGTTATCAGTTGATACATATCGTTGCACACGATGTCGTCTATCATATCCCTCTGGAGCCCATTGTCTATAATATTGTTTATCAATAGCTTTTGTTAGTTCATCCTTCTCTGATGTAGTGAGTATGTTTGGTATTTCATAGAGTGTATCGAGTGGTAGATTAGCTTTTTGGTTTGTTAGTTGGGGAGATTGCATCTTCTTTATTCAATAGCTGCTTAGTTGGGTAAAAGATTACTCACGAAAGCACCCGCAATCTATATCAATATCTATCGGCCACTCAGCATAGAATGGTTGAATGATGAGGTGGGCGGGGGATTAATGATAACAAAAATGAGTTCTTAATAGATAAGGGTGATACGTGTAATAATATTTGCAACTCAATCAACTCAACTCGCGATGATGATCGAGATGATTAAGGAGATATTAGCGGCGTCATACCACATATCAATGCTCACGACACATTACAATTGTATATAATATCCACTGCATAGTCTAGATTTACTTGGGTTAGTATCATTGAGTAGTACATAGAAGAAAAAAGAACACATCTTGTGCACAAATATTTTCCTCTTTGATTGGCACCATCATTCTATATTAAATACATACTGGTATATCAGACAAGCACAAGTATGGTGCAAGTTACAAACTTTCTATTACGTTGGTTATTCTTATGTCGTTTAGTCGATGATAGAGCTGAAGTACAAACATGGCCATATCGAAGACCTGGCTATTATGAACATCCACCTCAACAACAGCATCAACAACCACAGATACAACATCATGATCAGTATCAACAACAGCAGCAACATAATGAACAGCATCAATCACAACAGCAGCATACAAATGATAATAATAATTTCCATCAAGATGATACTATGGATATACCAACATATAGAGAATCGGTAATACGATCATTAACATCGTATCCCCCCGGCTCGTCTGAGAGATTACATAGATTGGAAGAGTTGCGATTACAAACTGTACATGAATTTGCAAAGCAGTTAGTTCATGCTGATGAGGTAATACGATTTGGTAAATTGATATCTAATGAGAAACATACTGGCGATGATGTAAAGGGAGATAAAGATAGTAATGCTGGAGAGAAATCTAGAAATGGTGACTCAAGCGCTTCTAGGTCAGATGTTGATACAACAATACAAGATGAGTTGCAACAATTTATGAAACACCATCATCATTCACCAATATCAGATCATGATAGACAATCTCACAACACGAGACATCACTTCTTTGGTCATCGCAACAATGACCATCCTACAATAGAAGATACTAAATCTGAATCAACATCATCATATAATCCACTGCAAAGTCAAACGCCAGAGCAAGTATCGTCATCGCTATCCTCAGCTCATAAGCTACTTAATGAAGCTCGAGAAATGTTGCCACAGCTAGTGTCAACAGTGCTACACTCGCCACCGGCTCTACTTCCTGAAACTATCTTCCCCATAGATCCAATATCATCACTCCGATCACTCTTAATACATCGGTGTCAAACTAATCCATCATTGGGAATAGAATTATGTTGGCTATTAGAAGCAGAGGTTGGTAGAAAGTGGAAAGCACTATTTGAACATCGACAACAGACTGGTAAACGATTAATCTTAATAGTTCAGGCCGATATTGCGGCTGCTATTGCCTCGGTCGGTGCCGAGAAGGCTAGTGCATTCAACTTACTTCAAGATGCAGAAATGGCTACTGCATTTGGTGTTGAAAGGACTATGGAAACAAATTATAATGGTTATGGACAACATCAACAACAGCAACAATATGGTGGCGGTGATAACTCTTATCATCAACAACAATACAATCAGCAATATCATCCATCAATCTCATCTTCCACAGCGTCTGCTAATGCAGCAAGGCCGCCTCAGTCAATAAGTGACTTGCGATGTAGACACTTTGGTGATTCAATGCATTTCATTGACAGATTGACACAAATATCATTAGACTTACGACATGTCCCACCAATACATCGTCAAGGTCATTTACAACATAGATTAGCAGAATTGAATACAAGACTATGTAGACGAATGATATCAAGGGGTGGAATAAGTATAGATGTAGAAGAGTACGATGTCAATAATCATCATCAATATCAACAACAACATCAACAGGAGTATTATCATGAAATGGGTTCAAATGCACATAATATGCCACCGCAGCCTCCAATCTGGAGAGAAGAAGATATTAGAGAGGATATGATACAACATTCTGTACACTTTCCAATGGAGCCACAGAGTGTACGTTGGCCAGGTTGTATACCGACAAGTGGAGATACAGATGATACTGACACTTCAAGTTCTACAATATCTGACTTTGAACACCCGTTACCACATAATGGCGTTGTCCGTGCTTTGCGTATCCTACCAAACAATTGTCGTGTATTAGACTCGGCACAACGTTGTCCATTTCTGGTACGAATGGAGGTAGTAGAAACTGGCTTGGATGCTAATGATGCAAGATTGTATGCCTGTAATGTACCCAATGGAGGTGTTGGAGTTACTGTTCAAGAGGCAATGGGTAGTCATAGACCTTATAGTGGTGGATTTGATCCATGTGAGATTCCACCAGAGCTAACACAGAGACAGCCTCGATACAATGATGATTCATCAATAAGACAATCTCGGGAGATACAGAGAACACAAACCAATGATATATCTACTGCAGGGACTGAGAATAAGGCAGTAAGCTTTCGTGGTGGCTACCAACAGGGTGATGGCTATTATCCATCATATGCGTATGGTATGGTACCTGATGCTTTCGATATGGTACGAGAACAATACTATGATGATTTACATCATGACTTACGAGAGCAACGAGAGAATGAGTACAATTCTCCTTCTGGCCCATCAATAACAGCAGGCAATCAACTTTCTACTGGTTCCGTCTTACTAGACAAAGTATTTGGCCGGCCATGGAGTGTCGAATGTGAGACTATACGACAACAATCACCTTTCAGTAATATCAAAGGATGGAAGCTAGCAAGTTTTATAATCAAAGCCGGTGAAGACATACGAAAGGAAGCTCTTGTTATGCAAATAATGTCAAAGCTATGGACATGGTTTCAAGAAGAGATACCGCCGCATTTACGACCGTTTCTGAGACCGTACACCATCATGTGTGTCGGAGGTGACGCTGGTATTGTGGAATGTCTACCTGATGTGAAAAGTGTAAGCGAAGTCAAGAAGGAAACTGATGGATTCACATCATTACGAAACTTCTTTGAACGAGCCTACGGCCCACCAGTCCATCCGCCATACAGACCCGACTATCAACATCAACAACAGTTTGGTACCGTCTCTTTCGAGAAGGCCCGTGACAACTTTCTAAGATCACTGGTGGGGTACAGTGTCGTTTGCTATATACTTCAAATAAAAGATAGACATAATGCAAATGTGTTGATGGATCGAGAAGGACATATAATGGTAAGCTTTTGATGATAATGTATCCCTTTTCTTGCATTCCTGCCTCTTTCCTGTTCATTCTAATTGATGATACTTCTTTTAGCATATTGATTTTGGCTTTGTCCTTGGTGAGACACCCAAGATGGGAAAGGTACCGCTATTTAGTGAAAGAGCACCCTTCAAGCTATCAGCGGAGTTCTGGGAAGTTATAGGAGGTTGGTCGGCATTCAAACGCTTCTGTGAAATGTTCGAGGCGGCATATGCAGTAGCATCCTCACACTCTGACGAAATATGTAGCTTGATAGAGGCTGCAATAATGAATGTAAGTCGGAATACAGACTTGGCTAGATCAATCGCTGATAGTGTTCGAAGTAGAATGCAAATGAAGGCAGATCCCAAGGAACAAAAGTTGCATATTATGAACATTGTGAATGATGCCATCACTAGTTGGGGCACGTCGACGTATGATTGGTTGCAAAGAAGTATGCATGGGTATCAATAGTCAATCTTAAAGATAAACATAATGTAGCCTTGAAGGTTTTAAATGCTCATTAGGCAGTTAAGGATACCGGATCTTTGTCACTCAGACAGGATTTTATTCGCAAGCTGTTCATTGCATTTTCAATGAAGTGAAATCATATTTAAGTGAATCTATTGACCACTCAATTAATAAGGGCAACAATAAATGAGGGACTAATATGACAACCTTATTAGTCATGGCACCCAAGCCCGATACAGAGTTGGGTGATAGCGACCATTCGATATCTCCACATCTTACAAAATTGAAAAATAATAAGAAAGAGTTGAAATCTCCAATTATTGTGAATGGTGGAGATGACATTAGTAGTAGTAGCCCGGGTAATGGTCCTCCTATACCAGATATGCATCAAGAACAAGACGTTGGTAATGATAAGCTAGAATCGGTGCCAAGTGATACGCTCACATCATGTGTGTCCTCATCAGAGAGTTATATACCAGCCCACTTATTTGAAAGTGATGAGCCAGACAATGTTGATAGTGGTTATCATCTCCAAGACTCTGAAGAGGGACAAGAAGAAACATCTTGTTCGGTTGGAGATTCGGTTGGAGATATCCAACCTACAGGTCCTCTTCAAACAGATGATACCGCGGCGGCTGCAATAGGGGATAAAGATATAGAAGATACCACCCTTGATGCAAAAGATGCACAGAGTTGTGATGATCAATCGACACCCACAAATTATAACATTCATAGAAGAGTACCATCCTCAAGTATACCGCACTTACTACGAACATCGAATACTTTATCAGTAGATGCAACAGACTTAATACGAGATCAACTAAGCTTTGTGGGGATAGATGCGGCACTTTCACCAACAATACGGAGTAGAAATGAATCATTCGCCTTTTCAATAGACGGAGTTGGCGGTGGCGATACTGACAACAATAACAATAAATCACTAGTTGGGACGAATGCTCAAATAATAATGAATCTAAAGCAAACTGCTCCATCGCCATTGGGATTAGAAGGTTGTTTATCAAGTTCATCTATAACATCCATCAATTGTCCATCTCAGAAGAGTATACATTCACAACTAACTCCAAACAAGTACAATAATAATAATGGTACTCCATCATCTGTACATCCAGGTAGTTTTACATCCCCTCCACATAAAATGCCAATATATTCAACTATGCAAGCATCGGAAGGGTCATTGAATATGCCTCAATTGACACAACAATTGACAGTATCACCATTGCAAACAAGTAACATTATAGAAACAACAACAGGAGTAGTGAGTCAACAACAAACAATTCTATCGGGAATACCATCACTGCCGCTACCGTCACAGCCATTACCCCCATCTTATCAAAGTAATCGATTTCCAATTAGTTCAATATCATCATCATCAGGTGCTCCTCAGCAGCCAGGAGTGGCATTATATAGTGCAATTAATTCACTCGAACGGTATAATGCTGGAAGTTTTGATAATAAAGTAATGCTTGCCAAGGCACGGGGCGGTGGTAGTAAACAGAAAGCATTTCCGGGTGTACCACAAAAGACTGCAGAATCGATGCTGGGTGGTTTAGAAACAAAAGAAAGCTCGGTATCTGCCCAGGTCAATGATGAAAAGCAACATGAGAAGAGCACAAGTCAAAACAACAAACAGACAACTGAAACAATGGAACAGATTGTACCAATACGAAGTGAACAATCTTCTCAGAAAAGACTATACAAATCTAGATCATCTGGAAGTCTTGTTGAGCTAAAGGCTGAACGCAAAAAGGATAAGAAGGTTACAATTAAAGAACAACAACAAAAGTCAAAGTCGAGTAGACGAGGTAGTCGACGTCGTGAGAAGAAGAAAACAGTAGGAGTATTCCGACCATCATCCGATGCATACACACCTCGGATGAATAATCGAGATCTTAAATACAAACCAGCCGAGGAGCGTGAATGTGTTGAGAAGATATCGTCAACGATGGGGACGATACAGCGACCAAACTTTAGAGATGCACTCCGGCGTGTGGCTATTATATTACATCAACATATTGTGAAGATTGAACATCGATTTAGTACAGGTGCACATGGTGCTGATGATACGGGATTGTTCAAAACATCCATGAGAGAGCAATTCAATGAAGATAACTTTGCAACTCCGCGGTATAAGTGTTCCATGGTACGTGTACCAATGGCTAGACCAGGAGTGGTATACAGCATGAGGAAGATACGAGTTGTACACAATACTCCTACTACAGATGAGATATATGAATTTGCTCATCAATTATTCAAGAAGGTACAGCTCTCATCGGAATGTTCTATAGTGTGCTTAATATATGTGGAAAAGCTGATGGAGGTTGCAAAAGTTCCTCTTGTTGCTGAGACTTGGAGACCGATATTCATGTGTGGATTACTCCTAGCCAGTAAGGTTTGGCAAGATTTGAGCTCTTGGAATATTGAATTTGCAAGCGTCTACCCACAATTTTCATTAGATGCAATCAATCGATTGGAGTTATCCTTCTTGAAGTTTATCAAGTGGGATTTGTACATCTCGAGTAGTCTGTATGCCAAGTATTACTTTGCTTTGAGATCACTATTAGAAAAGAGTGGATTTAGAAATCGATACAACGAGATGATTGGAGGTATTGGAGGTGTAGCGGCATCAGAGGCAATGAAGGTATCTAAACGATCCGAAGCTCTCAAAGAGGAGTCACTTCTCCAACTAAGTCGAAGTATGTAATAGACAAGTTGTTAACAACTAATGACATGATTAATATTATCAATATTGTTCATACTACACCAGTCGAAGATGGTGACGGCTGAGTCTTTTGTTGACTCTCATTTCTATCATCATCATAGCGGAACATTTCATTGCCACCTTCATGTCCTCCCTTGTCATCTGAAGTATGCCCAAGATCTTTCCCTTTGCTTTCAGGTAGATGGTATGCAGTTAAAGCCGTTAATAGATGCAACACTAGCATGACACTTCCAATGAGTTTGATATTGTCGTGGCTGAGCAGATATGGACTGAGAAATGCGCCTGTCCGACCCATGGCATTTGCTGCACTATGTCCTGTTGTTCTAATCTCTGTACTCAGAATTTCTGCAGTGGAGACCCAAGTTACACATGAACCCGACATCTCAAACGCACGAGCGAAAAATGCTAGGATTGTCAATATAGTATTGTTTGCCGTTCCAGCAGACATGGACAGACTAAATAGAAAGATTCCACCGCATATATAACTTGCACATTGAGAGGGTATCCTCCCGAATGAATCAATGGTTTGTATCACGACAAACAACCCAAGAACCTCTGCCGATGCACTAATGAAGATTGCTCTATAATCAAAATGAGGTACTCCGTGTCCATCACCTTCAACAACTTCTTCGTCATCGAATATTCTAGTCACTGCCAATATAGTACCATAATATCCAATTGCATATCCAATCCATGTAAACCAAAGCAGCAGAGTAATCTTACGCCACTTTCGACTTAATAAGTCTCGGAATCCGGACTCTTCTGCATGTTCATCTTTCAATTTGACATTAGTATGAAACTGAATATCGGGGTCTAGTCCGTTCACTCTAGCAGCACTCCTTATGACTGCCAGTGCACGTTCATCTTGTCCTACTGATATTAACCAACGCGGTGATTCTGGCACGAGACAGAATCCAAGAAACCCACTTACAATGCAAGGTAAAGCGCACATTATCACGAATAGTCTCCAAGATGTTTCGAGTGTTAGATATGCAAACAGAGGTGTCATTAAGCTGCCTGCTGTCCAAAAGTACTCAATAACCAAAAGATGTTTACCTCGATGAGAGGTTGGTAAAAACTCTGCAAATATATCAAAAGGTACAGTAAGACCTCCTACTCCGAAACCAACCATGAACCTAATACCCAATAGTGATGCATATCCTGTAGCAAACGCTGTGAATACTCCAAATAGTGATATGATAGCACAACTCAATAAGAATGCTGGTCGTCTACCCAAATGATCTCCCAAATATCCTAAAGTTAATGTCCCAACTAAACTACCAGCGAAGACACATGCTGTCATATTGGCAGTTTGTCTGGCAGTCAAATCCCATTCGGATTGCAATGTTAATGATAGGAAGGATAGGAGCATAATCTCGGTTGCATCTGCCGTAAAGCACAATCCTGCTGCCCATCTTCATTAGAATATGTATTAAAATAGATTAGTAACTTATTGAGCTGAGATATAATATAATACATACACTACTTACAGTACACGTCGTTGAAATTTACCAAATCCAATACTTTCTATTGCATCATCAACTTTGATCACTTCTTCTACTTCTTCTGCATTATTGTTGCTCGTGAGAGTTGTTTCGTCCATTATGGTTGTTTCGCCGTGGTATGATGGTAGTCTATTTTCCTCTTCTTTATTTGCAATACCCGTTAGTTCAGTTGAGAATGGCATAAACTCACTATCTCTTTAAGGGTGAGATGAGTTGTGTTGTTGTCTATTGAGTTATTTGCATTATTCGTTCGGCCAATTTGTAAACACCTTTACTCCTCAATCTCTAGAGCAGCAGCCTGTCCTACTTGTAGTAAACAATCAACCTTATGCCTAGTGCATAATGGTCTCTTCTACTTAAACACCTAACACCACACAGGCAGCACGCACACATAGAGATGAGCGCGAGGTATTGCTCAACAATAGAAGCATCTCCAACAGTATGCCCAGTATATCAGTTTTCAGTGCTCTTTCGAATGAAAGTACTTGGTGATCGCTGTGATTATATTCAGTGAATTAGGGTAGGATACGCTCAGCGGTATCCTGATTATTGAGGAGTAGAAGTTGAGAGGTAAGTAGATGTCGACCTTAAATAATGATAGTAAGAAGCTTGGTCCTATCCCATCTGCTATATCTGCAGCAATAGAGTCTAATATTGCTCTACAAGCTGAGTTGCAACGCCGGTTACTACAGATCAAACACAAAAAGATACAAAATCGACATAATGCAACTAAACTTTATGCATCAATCTCTCATTGTTGTAGAGAAGAAGAGATAGATGTAGATGGTTTGTTGGCAAAGTATCCGAAAGTTAATGTTAATAGTAGTAGAGCTGATAATACTGTTCTTGGTAAAACTGATACCAAGTCAACAAAGGGAAGCGACGATGACAATAATTTACAGATTGATATCAAAGATGATAAACTTAACAAGAAGACAAAGAAGAGAAAAAGAATATCCCGTGCATCAAAGAGTAAAGATAGTACAGAAATGGGAGGATTCTTTGTTGATAAAGATTGTTGTACTCCAGAGGTATTACGGAGTAGTATACTAGGCAGAGATAAGGCAAAACAATCTAGTATGCGAATGGTATTTGATAAGATTAATCAGCCTCAACTATCAACAGAGGAAGAACCAAAACACACCTCAACGAAGAAGAAGACAAAGACTGCTAAATCTAATAATCTTAAAAAGGTTGGTATAAGAATAGACAAAGATCCATCACAGCAACCTCCATCGTCAGAGGATTGTATACCACAATTTACTTTTGCTGATGTCAAAATATCCAAGACAAAGTTGTCAAAGCAAGAAGGTCTCTTCATTATGGAAATGATTAACAAATTGACTGATGTACAAAAGAGTAGTATTGACTGGTGTGATATTGCACAGAAGCTCAATGTAAAGATCCAGAAACATACTAGCCCGTGGTTATGCTTTCAACACTACAGATCTACACTTATAAATCCATCAACTAGAGTCCCTCCGTGGACACAAGATGAAGATGAATTATTACTGAAATATTTAGCTTCACAAGGTCCACAATATCTACTTCAAGGTGAATCTATTATACAAACATGTCGCAATTTATTCCCCAATCGAATTACAAAACAAATCACTAGCCGGTCTCAAACAACATTAGTCAATCCAAGTTTGATACATGATAACTGGAGCTCGGACGAGAAGAGGAAATTGGCACTGCTTATGCGAGTTTATAGTGATGAACAGTATCATACCAACCTAGCATCACGAAGTGTACACTTTCCAAATCGAGCACCCAAAAGTGTAGCCGAGAAATGGACAGTCTTCATTAAGCCGGAAGGTGGTGATGGACCAAATAAGAAGAGGAAACGTCGATAAGATAAATAATAGATACTATATATTTCCTAACTAACTCCCTGTCCTATTTTATTTTAAGAATCTCGATACTTCTTCGACCTACTAAAAGATGTTTCGGTCTTCTTATGTCTTCCTGTCGCTTTTATTCTTAGTCGTTTTGTTATTAAAGCTAATAAAAGAACAAGTGTTAACATCAAGTATGTTCCTATCCCATATGATGCATTACTTCGCTGACGATCAAACTCTAACAGCTGATCCATCTGCGGATGAACCTCTCCAAACGTCCTGTGTGTATAGTGCATGATAGCAATAAGATTTGTTGAGACATACTGCATGTAAGGCAAAATCATGACAACAAACAGAGAAAGAGTTCATACCAATACTCCATCTCGAGGTGTCTGTAAACTGCATTCAAATTCCAACTTCCCTCTGAAGTTACACATGATATACACTCATCTAAATGTGGATATACAACACTCAGACTCTTCTCGAAGCGTTTTGCTTCTTCTCTCCTGCCTGACTTTTCAAGGAATGTAGAAGCTCTTGTCGCCTTAGACCTACTAATGTCATTATGAAGCTGCCATATCCATAAGGGGAACTCAAGCCAGCTTTCCGCTGATGCATCTTCAGTTTCAGCGCTTAACCGATGACATCGGTCGAAGCTACAGTCATCGTACTTTGATATGAAGCGCTTCGAACATTTGTCACAGTTGAAGAAGAAAGCCATATATTCGCGAAGTACATCTGCAGCCTCTTTTGCTGAGAATATTCGTAAAGATGGACTCGATTCTCTAAGCGCTAAGCCTCCTTCTTGTTCTGCAAATCCGACAGACATGACATGAAATAATTTCCAAGTTCCACAAAAGAATCCTCCACTACTTGTACCCTTTGTACAATCCTGAGACCACTTACTATCAGGGAGTGGGTGCTTGTCAATAATTGCTACCAAATTCTCCCTCCGCTGAGCAACTTCATGTATGTTCCCTTTTAGCTGATCTATCAACTCGTGTAACGCAATCTCCGGTGGTAGTGATACTCTCAATAGATCAAGCCAATCAATTAATACTTGCTTCTTTTTATAATCAAGTGCCTCATTCGTTTTGAATACACCCATTAGTAAGCCACGCGTGAAAGAGAGTGCAGCATCATTGAGTGTCTCTTCGCCTTTGCTTCTTTTAAATGCTCTCTTAACAATGGGAATCTTCTTCAACACCTTTTGTCCAACACTTTTGTGTTGAGCTTCAGGTCTCAAGTCAGGTACCTTGCGCTCTCCCCATCTTTGAAGCGCAGCTTGCTTTTTGTATTGAGCTTTATAATTTGCCATGGGAGAATCTCTCTTTTGAAATGCCATCTCTTTCTGCTCTAAATGAGCTAGTCCAACCATTGATGCCTTCATCTCTTCTTCCTCGTTGTGTTCATTGCCTCTACCTATTAGGGTTTTTAGTGGGTGTCTAATCTTTTCCTTTCGTGCTAATAGCTTCTTCTTACGGATTATATATTCTTGATACTTCTTGTTCCTTACAGGATCATTGCCAAAAGCTACTGGAAGATTACTCCTCGGCAGAGGTGGAGGCGGTGGCGGTCTCTCAAGGCCATCATCGTGAGAAGGGCCATACACTCCTATATTCTTCTTAAGTCTAGTGAGAGGTAATTGATCCGTTTGAGGGTGAGTTTTGGTAGTTGTTGGCTTGTCCTGTACAGGCTCGTCATTATTCCCATCATATCTTGAACCTACACGTTCTTTCTCTTTCTGAAATTCATTCCAATGATGTCCCCGTGATTTGCCCTTTTCTTTGTCTAGACCATGGAAGTGTTTCATTGTATTTCTATATGCATCTGTATTCTTGTAGTCGTCATGAGTATATAATGGGGGGTTTGGGTTGACCTCACGGCGCACATTGAAAGAAAAACTTTCTTCCTGTTCGTTGTCCTGACTTTCGTCTGAATCCTTGTTTGACTCGGCACTATCATTGTCACTATCTTCTTCTCCTGTGTGATTGCCTTCATCACTCCCAGTCTCCTCTGCCATATGTTTATCTTCGACTTCATCTTCAGATGGTCCATCTTGTGAATATCTCTCTTCGTCACTGTTTTCATCATTACTATCTTCTTCAGAGTCCTCCTCATCGTCCTCATCCTCTCTCCAGTGTGCCAGTCGTTTGAGATCATCTGGTACATCTTCAAGCTCAGACACGTCAACTGAATTATCTTCTGCTGAATTGTCTTCTGCTGGTATGTTCCAGAAATCTTCCTCCGCATCTTCTGATTCATCTTTATCGTCATCTTCTGATTCACTTTCATCCTCGTCTTCTTCATCCTCGTCCTCATCTTCATCATATATACTTCTAAGATTTCGTTTTGGTGTCGAGCTCTCTATATTATTAGCTAGATCTAATGCAACTTCCTCTGGAGTTCTTAATGCCTTGAGCAATCTAGCTGATAGAAAGTAGATTGTCCCTGCACCCTTTTCTACTTGTACACCATCTAATGGTTTTGATCCACCACTAGCAAATGCAAAGATCTTTGGCACACGCTTCTCGCCATACTGTTCACATATATCTGAATATGCTTCACATGATACACCATAGAATTCTACATTTGGCTTCTCTGCTTGAACTTTCTTTGCCACCTCTATATAGTTTGACTTAAATGCTTGACATGCACCACATTTGGGATCATAAAACTCCACAATCTTTGGTTTTGTGGAAGTTAGAAAGTTATTGTTGGATATACCATGATCTAGAACGGGTGGCGAATCAATTGTATTATAGAGATAACTTTCACCATATGTTGTTGATGCTTTGGTTTTAGCGGCATGTATATTTGATACCCATGATATAAAACTGATGAAGAATACAAAGGCTATTGAGTAACCCATTATTTCTATTGTTCTTATATACCTCATGCAAATTCGTCTGTAATATTATTGATACTGATCTTTTCCTCGGAGATATTGATGTGAATGTTTTTAACTTCAGTCTAATTTCAATTGCAAGAATATATCATAACATGATATGATATATGATACGATGATAATGAGTGAGACTAAACTTCGGTAATGGAGATGAGGCTGATGTATGGTAGATTGATGGATATGACATGAGTTAGTTCATAATATGTATATAAAATATTACATAAGAAGCTCCACCCTAAAACTCTAGTTTCTATCAATATATTGCAGAACAATGCTTTCCTCACCTGGCTTATATTGTGGTTGCTTTCCTACATATCACAGTACATTATGTATTGTTTAAAACCTGATAGAACTTAAAGAGTGAATGAAACTTGTCATGAAACTTCCCAATTGAAAATGAATATGAATCATTTTCAATGGCGGAAAGTTAATAGCATTGTATCGACACAGTAAACATACACCGCCAGTATTATAGTTTCTTGATCGGTTTTTAACGCTTATTCGATAGGTGTATTGGTGCGGCGTGAAAGTCCTTGGTGAAAGTGACATCGCCATTTAATACCTCGAATTAGATATTAAAATGAATGACACAGAGAATGATAATATAGAAGCACAGTTATTGGCTGCACACGGAGCTGTAACTGCAGACGCATCACATTATGAAGAATCAGTAATACGCGATGCCAAGTTACGTTCTGCACCACAAATTACTTTACCGCATACAACAATTGCAAACAATATAATTGCTAATAACCATTCATCTTCTAAACTTGTACCATGTGGTGAAGAACGTCCAACATTGCCTGATTTATCATCATTGGGACCATCGTCCTCGGCTACATCGACAAATAATACATCATCAACAAGAAGGAAGGGTGCAGCTGCAGCAGATGTACCGCATGTTCTCAAAGTTCTCTCTCGTACAAGAAATACATTACAAGCAAAACTCTCCAAAGGTATGTCAAACAATAATGAGGATGAGGATGAAACATATAAAAGAGAAGTAGATTTGCTCCGTATGAAAGAACAGATATTATTGGGATATTTAACAAATGTTGCTGAATTAAATGAAGATGATGCAATTATACCGCAGAGTACAGTTGGTAGTAGTAGAAAACGCAGACGTGGCAGTGCAAATAATATAAATACAGCTGCTGATTATTATGGTACTGCTGCAGACAAGCAAGACAATTCTGTAGATTTGTTAGGTGATGCACTAAGCTTTGAGGAAGGCAGATCTAACATGAAGATTGGTAAGAAGGGATCCAAGAAACAAGGCAAGAATGATACACAAATGCCATCTACTAACCGTCTTGATCGGATTAAGAATGGAGAACAGTTACACTCCACATCATCACAAAAACTAAAGCGAAGGACAATGCAAAGTATGAAAAGTCAAATGAGAGTTGATAATGGATTTACACCATTGAAAAGTATGGACGAGGAAAGGTTTGATGCAGCCAAGTCGAAAAAGAGACGTGAGGAGAGAAAGAAGAGGAGATTGAAACGTCAACGAGCTGCACTTGGTATTGAAAGTGAAAGTGACCAAGAAGCTGAGTTTGAAGGCGATGATGATGTTACAGCAAAGAAGAAGCCTAAAGCAAAGGCCGCAATAGGTATACTGAAGAAGAAAGCACGAGATGAAGAAAATGGTGGTGAAGAAAAGAAATCTGATGACAACGATGGAATGAAGGAAAGTGGAGTTAGCTGGGCAGCAAGTACAAATGACAAGCCAAACTCTGTAACAAACGCGTCTCCAAAGGGCAAGAAAGAAGAACGAACATATACAAAGGTTTTTTGTCCCATTTGCTCGGTTATACTAACAGTTGATCATAATGAAGAAGACTCTCCGGATGAATACCTTGCCAAACATATAACTGAATGCCAAAAGACAAGTAACTCACGAACAGGTGGTAGATCACTTCGGAAGCGGAGAAAGCCTGCAGTAGTTGACTTGGATAATGCTGGTATGGACGGTGCAGATGAGGATGTAACTGAAGCATTTGTCCCAATCAAGTCAGAGCAAAGTGATAACTTTGATGATGAGTTGCATGGAGAATATGAGGAAGAGAAAGCTGCACCTCCCAGTAAAAGGAATGCTCCTCCTACATCTATTGATGACGTTGATGAATATGATTACGAAGACCGTGTTGATGACTGGATCGAACACGGCTTGGATAAAATGAATAAGATGGCAGAACAAGACTCTAATGAGAGACCACCAGGATCTGTGATTTATGAAGGAGGACTTGAAGTTCCAGCTTGGATTAATAACAGATTATTTCCATACCAAAGAACAGGAGTTAGATGGATGTGGGAGCTGCACACTCAAGGAGCAGGTGGAGTAGTAGGAGACGAAATGGGGTAAGTTCGTGATATATGCGCACAAGATGTGTGCATTTACAAGGCGCTTACTTATGTATTGGATATCCTTTCAAACTTCAAGGCTGGGTAAGACGGTACAAGTGGCCTCCTTTCTGGGTTCCATGGCAAGCAACCGTCTACTTGATTCTGTTTTAATAATCGCGCCAGCTACTATGTTATCACACTGGCTTAGAGAGCTTGCTGTCTGGTCACCGGGCTTGCGTCGTATCTTAGTACATCGATCTGGTGAAAGTGATGGAATATCTCGAGTTGTTAGCAAGGCTATGCTTCGCTCGTTGAGGAGATGGTTAAAGAACGCTAGAGCAGATCGTGTCAATGAGCCAATCGATGATGATGATTACAACAATAGTAAAGAGCACTCGTTTTGTGGCACTGGGTATGTAATTGTGACGACATATGAGAGTATTCGACGTTCTCCTGACGAATACATCAATCATAACTGGAGTTATGTGGTAATGGATGAAGGTCAGAAGATAAGAAACCCAGACGCCGATGTTACCTTGGCTTGCAAGCGACTTCGCACTCCTCATCGTCTGTTACTAAGTGGCACGCCTATACAAAACGATCTACGGGAACTCTGGAGTTTGTTTGACTTTATATATCCAGGCAGGCTTGGTACCTTGCCAGCATTTGATGCCGAATTTGCAGAACCAATTAAGAGAGGCGGCTATAGTAATGCTAGCCCGATGCAGGTACAGCTTGCATACCGCATGGCATTAGTGTTGCGAGATCTAATCAATCCATACTTGCTAAGAAGACAAAAGAAGGATGTGAAGGAGGTCAATAGAATGCCAAGTAAAACAGAGCAAGTATTATTTTGTCGGTTATCTTCTGTACAAAGAAGACTGTATGAAGATTATTTGAGAAGTGATGAGGTAATGGGTGTGATGCGAGGTGCAGTACAGTTACTAAAAGCAGTCACTATCATGAGAAAGATCTGCAACCATCCTAATCTTGTTTCTGGTTCCAATGGAACATTGGATGATAGAGGTAGTGATTCGTCTTCTTCTAATGATGACGATGATATGTATGACCAAGACAAGCTGGCAGAGAGATCAGGGAAACTTCAAGTATTATCAAAGATTCTACCACTCTGGAAGAAGCAAGGTCACAAGGTAATTATCTTTACACAGTGGAAGAAGATGCTGAGCATAATTGAACAGTTTGCAAATCAACAAGGATGGAAATACTGCAGGATGGATGGAAATACAGCTATAGCGTCGAGACAGAAGTTGGTCGACAAATTCAATAATGATGAAAGCTACTTTTGTATGCTAATGACTACAAGGACCGGTGGAGTAGGATTGAATATAACAGGAGCTAATCGAGTCCTTCTATATGATCCAGATTGGAACCCACAAACTGATGCTCAGGCAAGAGAACGGGCGTATCGCTTTGGTCAGACACGAGATGTTACCGTTTACCGCTTAATTACTGCCGGTACCGTAGAAGAAAAGATATATCAACGCCAGATATTCAAGACTGCCTTGACTAATCAAGTGCTACAAGATCCAAAACAACGACGACTTTTTAGTCAGAAAGATTTGAAAGATTTGTTCACTCTAAAAGCTGATACCAAAGATAACGATAATATCACTGAAACTGGCCAGATTACCAAGGGTGGAGGCGTTGTTGATATGAATACCACCACTGATAATGTCAATGAATCAGAAGATCAGGACAAGAAGCCATCTGCTATTGAGGACAATAGTGAAACCCTAGAGGCTGTTATAAAAGGTAAAGGGTTATGTGGAGTCTTTGATCATGATTTTGTCGAGTCTGTTGGGAAGAAGAAGAAGCCTTTATCGGTATTGGAAATGGAAGAGAATGCCACAAGGGTTGCTAACAAAGCTGCTGCTGCCTTGCGAAAGAGTTCAGAGAACAATCAGAACAAGTTTGAACCAACTTACACTGGCTCAAATGAAACAAGACGGCCATCTGCGGCACCATCAAATGGAAACGGTGCACATAAAATGGCTTCTTCCAGTTCATTGCTTGCAAATTTACAAAATAAGAGAATGCAAATTGCAGAAGCAAGTCGTCCAATTCAAGACACAACCTCAGAGCAGGATGAGAAATACAGTGCTCTGCTATTACGCATAAAGAAGTATATTCACCGGAAGACTTATAATGGACAGGGTCCAAAGACGAGAGAAATCCTGGGTGAGTTTTCTGATGTGCCCGATTCAGAAGCAGCAGTATTTCGAAAGTTATTAAAATCTGTGGCAAGAGTAAAGGACGGAAGATGGGCTTTGATAGAGTAGTTCTTAATTCAGTAAAATGGATCAAACTATCATTATCCCTGATACTAACTCTTACAACTTGGCATGTAACAACTGCTTGGGTGGTTTACAATAAACATGATACACGAATATTAATCTTGACTCGCCAACATAATTTCACCTTCTTCTCTAAACAAACTGTACACATATAATGAGTGTTTCTGGTCCTTCTTAGACCCTTGTTGAAGCCTCTGTTTGTTCTTCATATCCCGTAGTAGCTGAACCGTCCTCTTCTCCTTCCACACAAGGATCTCCGGCATACTTTCTAAACAATTCTCTGAATATATCTGGCCTCTTTGATGATAATGTGAATGCCACAAACAACAACACACTTGTAATAACAGCCATAACTTGTCCAAAAATACCACAAGAGATTAGGAATAGGATTTGAATAACATCTGCTACCATTCTCATACGCCAAGTGAATACTATCTCTTTTCTAGTCATTTCAAAGTAAACCATTAACGTTTCAGGCTGTTGCAGTGTAATTAGAAGCATACATAATGATAATATAATGATAATGATTGATGCTAAGATGTCGAGGTACACTGCGCCAAAGCTTAAACAGGCTGCCAATAAGTTGCACTATTTATATGTTTGTTGTGTGTTTAATAATATATGAGATGTTATTATCGTTGTGATAGAATGGTAAGAGAATGGTAGATTGCATTGTACAAGAAAGATAATATGAGAAGACATATCTTATAGTATACTTGGATTTAAACAACAATAGTAATACTGTAACTACAATCTGCAATGACCAAACCGAGCTCTGAAAAAATAAACACATAATATTATATACAAAAACAAATACTCACCACATAGCAGCCAGCAAATATAGACCGGAGAGTCGTTGTTCGCAGTTCGTCGTATTGAATCATTGTATTTGTTTTGATATATTAAAGTAGGCGGCAATAATATAGAGTCAGTACAATGCAAAAGGAGCGAAAAGAGGCGAGCGCCATTTTACAGAGGATACCGGCCGAGCCAATAGGATACCAATGAAGGAGGAGAGAGAAAAAAAAGTTTTTCTTAGTGGTGGTGGTGGTGCTCGGTGTTATAATAGTGGAAAGCTATAGGGAGGATAGATACATTGTATTAATTAAAGAGATATGCGGGCAGTGTTATTAATAGGAGTAGTTCTACTCACTGAATTGCAAGCCGTCAATACAGAGGCCATATCTAATGTAACAAAGTCTGCTGATTCAGTCGTCATCGGTGGTGCATCAACAACTAACAAAACCGATATAAATACTACCAACATTCCATGTTCAGTATGTCCCAATGGATTATCAGTTAATGAAACTGAAAGTCTAGGTTCTAAAACATGCGCAGATTTACTGATTGATGCTCAAAATGTAACCGAGTCTAGTGAAGAATGTAAATCTATGTTGTTAGCACAACATACATGCTGTCCCAAAGATGCACCGACATATGCACCAACCGTTCCAGATAAATTGGAAAACTATCGGAATCCACATAACATGACAATGGACGAATTAGACATGCATTTATATGTATGGGAAGAGGAAGCTGTTGCCGTGAACGAGTATTATGATAATAGAGTTATGCATAATATGCGTACGGGTGAATATGATGATGATTGGAAAGATTCAGGTGATGGTGGTGAAGAAGAGGAAGAGAAGAAGGGTGGTTGGTTAAGTCGATTGAAGGAAACAGCGACACATGAAGATACTGGTAGTAGAACAAAGGTGGAATTTAAGAAAGGGCCGACCAAATACTTGAATTTAACTGATAATGCTGCTCATGTTGTTGAGTTTTATGCACCTTGGTGAGTTCTATTTGTTTTTTTTTCCTGGTTGTGTGTATTGAAAATGCATTATTGGCAATATATTATGTGAATTTGTATTCGTCATATAATGTATGATATTTACTGCTTACCCAAATTTTTCTATTACATTGTATATCAGGTGCCCTCATTGTCAACATTACAAATGGGAGTATGTTGAAATTGCTGAGGAAGTAAAACGTAGGTCAGTTACTCCAGGTATGTAGGAATTGTGTATTTACTTCAGATTATATCCTGTGAGTGCTATTATATTGTCATGAAGCTTATTTTTTACACCTATACAATCCTTCCTTCCAGTGCAATTTCATGCAGTCTCTTGTGATTTGTACTATGCCATGTGTGCTACATATAAGATTGCAGGCTTCCCTACCATCCTTGGTTGGAAGATGGGTGAGTCTAAAGGTCACCGTGGTCTTGAACTGAATGAAGAGGAGGATATTGAGCCAGATACGGTAGCAGAAATGTTAGGTTTAGATTTGGCTCATGAAAACATTGAGCTATTCGATTGGGAGTTTGAAGATAATGAAACTGAAGCACTGGTAATGGAGAAGTTGGCAGAGAAGGGACGCAAGGCAGCAAGGATTAAAAAGTCTTGGCATGAGCATGAACCACATACGCATAATGATCGATATCATAATGCTGCATTGTCTTTGGCGTTCGCTGTAAAGAGTCAACTATTCCAAACGTTGACAGAAGATGGAAAGATTGAACCGAAGCGAAAGGATGCACTTATTGACTTTTTGAACTTGTTAGAATGGGCAACACCTCAGTCATGGAAATTGCGCACAAGTTTTGTGAAGGAAATGCAGTGGAAGATTAATGATGCAATCCAGGTTCGGGGAGATATAGAGACACTCATTACTAATGATCAGAATAGTCATCGTGCTCAGGCTACTGAAGATTTGTGGGGTTATGTTGATGCTAGTGAAGGAGGAGGTTGGGCCGGAAAGATGTTTGGTAAGAGTCAAGAGGAACTTGCCAAGGAAGACAAACATTGGTCAAAGACTTGTACTCATATGGAGCCAGCGAAGGGATTCACTTGTGGTCTGTGGTAAGTCAAACTGGAGTGTGCTTGTTTGAATGTGCCCCTACTGTACAATCTGCTGACATTCTCTGCATTCTTTGTATATCTAGGAATCTCTTTCACATCTTGACAATTGGATCTACAAAGCCAGAACATGAATTATATGGCTTTCATCGAGGATACTTTGTATCACCTCATCATGTTGCAGAGACTATTCGCAACTTTATTGCATACTTCTTCAGTTGCGATGTATGCCGTACCAACTTCTTGGTATGTAGCTATGTGGTTTTACATTGTGGTTACAGTTAATTCTTAATCTCACCATTCTCTGCCTTCTATGATACAATTTTAGAACATGTATGATAGCTGTGGTCATGACCATTGCAACAGACTTAAATCTGAAATCGCAGTAGGACCAATCGATGGATCAGATGATCCTTCTCGTATGGAATTAGCACTGTGGCTTTGGGAGGTACATAATAGTGTTAACGCTCGTTTGATGAAGGAAGCTGCAGCACGACAGAATCGGGAGGTTTCTCATGAGGAAATACTGGCGTCTAAGTTCCCAACATTGAAGCTGTGTCCTGACTGCTGGTTAGATACAAATATGACAAAGTATGACAATGCAACAGTATTTCGCTTCCTTGATGAATGGTATTGGCCAACTCATGAACCATCTAATGCACAATTCAAGTCGGTCATTGCAGGCACTACTGAGGAAGAGCGAGAATTGGTGGTTGATGAGACTACGGGTTCGAGTGATAAACCAGTTGTGAAATCATCAACAATCCAAGCATCTTTTGGTTTTGGCTTTGCCTCAGTCCTCTGTCTTGTTGTTTTTTCATTGCTTGCTGTTGCAGCCGCGCAGAAGAAACGACGTGAGAAGAGAAAGAAGTTCGTTGATTCTAGGTTTGTAAAGAAGAAGAAGAAGAGCTCTTCTTGTTTGCCATGCTGATAACCAGGTCGTCTCTCGATCGGAGACGGTGTTTTATAGCTTCTACTGGCCAATAAATTAATAGACGGCACGGTTCAATAGCTAATTTAGGAAATAGTCTTGTGCTATCGATAACAAACCGAGTGTCTGCGTTAAGGGTATCCTTTGGTTTCATTTTTTACTATCT
>Ga0214477_100623_pt1 | contig 23436 bp, 14 predicted proteins | sample M1_20Mar14CPVII9_FD_165058 | JGI IMG/M metagenome (GOLD analysis project Ga0214477, IMG submission 165058) | Marine eukaryotic communities from Monterey Bay, California, United States - M1_20Mar14CPVII9sort6BwellC16 | ecosystem: Environmental > Aquatic > Marine > Unclassified | place: USA...
CTGTACTTCTTGTTGCCAATGTGGAGGCTTCAGGGTGTAGATAATCGATCTCAACTTCACCATTCATTATCTCTCTCTCCTTGGAAGTGGATGTTGTCCTTGGCTTAATAGTGTCAACATTGTCGTCCGATGTACTGATTGAATCATTGTTAACCTTACTAATAGTATACATTACATTATCTAATCCATTGTTATCATCTCCCGTATGGTGTCGTCGAATGTGCATTCCATCCAAGTTTAGATTCTGGTGTAATGTTACATGAGTTGTTGAGTTGATATCCTTTCTGCCAATAATGGACATGATGGTAAGGTATTTGACCGGCGTAGTTCGTGTAGTATGCTGACTAGATGTACTGCCACCTGTACTGTAAATGTAAGACACATTACCAATGTATGATTTGATTCTGATGCGTGCCGGATTGTTGTATTCATATACCAATTTATCCTCGGTCCTTATCATCACACACGATCTTGATATGCGCTCCCCATCTCTAGCAGTGATTGCCTGGTCATCTCCATTGCCAAGTCTTCCGACTGTATTAATACCAATACCACCCGTAGTACCGTGCATATTATCACATTGTTGTATGTCCGATTCCATTGTATCATTCGATGTACGTCTTCTCAAATCAAAATCATTGTTATCACTTTTCAAGTTCAATATGATGTCTTCAAAATCATTGTTATCACTTTTCAAGTTCAATATGATGTCTTGAATCATATCCGACTGTATAATAATACTGCAATGGGTATCGTCTTGGTACACAAATGATGTGATGCTAGTACACACGTCGTTTATTAATCTGTACTGTTGACGAGCGTCACCTATACTAACGATTCCACTAGTATACCAAATCATCTTATTACGTCCATCAATATAACAGATGCCACTATACACATTATTGTGCTCCCCATCTACCGGAACGATCGCGTGTACACTATGATTTATATCTGATGCACGGGTGGATGTTTCACCAATACTAAATGTTGATCCAATTGTTATGATTGAAGGATACGATGATATCCAATGGTATGATTCCACATTTGGTGTGTAATAATGGGCACAATTCGAATGCAATCCAACAAAACTATCGTACAATAACACAACCAGTTTATTCTTCTCCTTTCCCTTCCACAAATTTGACCAGCGCATCCATAATTTTGTTGAGTATGATGGTACGGTATCCTTAACCAACAATCGAATAGTATCATCATTGTTACCTATGGCTATCCATTCTCCCCATTCTTCGTGGCCGTTACCATATGTAGCACAACATACATAATTAATTTCTTTCAAACCAATAAAACAGAGGGTACCAATAGTGCCGCAACTCAAAACAAAACTTTTCAAAGTAGTTATCAATGATGCAAGCAACATCATAATCAACAATAAATCATACGGCATAAATTCCTGGCCGGCAAACTTCCCTCGGCTAGCAAATTTCCTAGTCATGAGATCAATCCACTGCCAATCCTTGACGGTATCCTCTTGAATATCATCATAACATACGGGCCAATCTAATAGTGATCCCCATTCTTCTTCACTCTTCTTGTTGGGATCAGACTTGTTATAGCCAGTATAGGATTGATTCATCCGTCCACCCCATGTGGGAATATCCTTGAGGGCAGTATACATAGTGGTGTCTTGGAGAATATCTACCAGTCCACTCGAACCATCCAACGTCTCCCCATTCTCCCCAGCATTCATCGACACAACCTCGGGTAGTAGGTTCTTGGCGGGCATGGATGATTGGGATAATCCAGATGTGTGAGAGGGGGTATTGTCAGTGATAGATGGATCACAACATACACTCTCCTTCAACTTGGATACCAACTTAATTGCAAAGAAGCGACGAACATATCGTTGGACAACAATGGCAGAGGGTAGTGCAATCACTAAGGCCTCAGCATATCTTCTTCTTGATCCAGTTACGCGTTGAGATACGGAACAACGAATTTCCTTTTTCTTCATTCTCAACCCTCGGTACAAGTCAACATGGTCCTTATCACCACCAGTGTTAATTAGGATACGCTCGGCAGTAGTGAGTTTACCTCGGGCATGTGATCCCTTCCATACACGTTGGATAATGTTAACAGCATCATGCAGCCGGGTAAAATGTAGTCGAAGTATATACCCTCTCCAAACATGTTGGATTTTAGTGGCAGCACATTTCCCATCATGGCATAACCCATTACTGCGGTATTTAATTATGGTTCTCCTTGGTTGGGACAGAACACGCGTGATGTAATGGTTATTGTTGTCGTTATTACGGGATGGCCAATCAATTTCATTCCAATAGAAGTTGTGGTTGGACGCGTGATTGATATCCATAACACCCAAGGTATTGCGGAAGTAATTGCAATGCCACATTTTATTATCATATGCAGTAGTCGTAGGGTAGTCATTATGTGGGTTGACTGTGGCGTAGTACACATTAGGGATGTCCTCTTCATACCCAAATCGCCGTCTCAATAATCTTCTTGAGTCAATAGAATATTGTTGATTTAATAACTCCCCATCCTCACTATAAATAATGGGATTACTCACATCATATACCTCCCAAATAAACCAATCAAGATGACCGCGTGATGCTCTGAAGATATTAAATATGCCATCAGCAATTGGTCCATATACCATTTGCAACCAATTGAGGTATGAATATAATGCAAGTAGTCGCTCGTATTGATCTTCGCGTAACATCTCCCCATTATATCTTAAACCAATAATTGACCCCGGTGTACGAATAAATTCCAATAAATTTGGCAATGATGTAATCCCATACTCATCTAGTGCAATCAATGTTTCTTTGTTTGCCGCATCACCAAGTAATTCACGTAGTATGTGTGTATATGCACACTTCTGATAATCATGTATCAACCCCCCTTTATCATTTTGTACCTCCAATTCTGAAAGGCTGGTGCAGTTGTCTGCTCTGTTACGAATTGTATTGATAGAAGCATCTTGTGGATGGGTATGTTCTGCACTCATCTCGGTTGCAGATAATTGGTTGCTAAAATCATTTTCACGGTTGATGTATGTCGACATGATGAATGTTAACGTACAGCCAGATACATACTAAGCACTAATTGGCCACGGAGTAAGCAAAGCTTATATTGCTGTCTTCTGTTGCAAATTAATTTAAAACAATACCGCGTTCAGTGGATGAACTGCGAGACTGTTAATCTCTTACAGAAACTGACTTGTTCTGTATATTAAAGTAACCTTATTGCGATGAATTAGCTAAAACATCAGCCCAATAATAGTTGTCCTTCTACCACGACAAAGTAGCTACGATGTCAGACTGATGGAAGCCAGTAAACTAACGTTACTCCGGTCACTAGCCAGCGAGCTCGTTTATGAGTACCTAGATGATATAGATATACACGGAGGTATATATAACCAATCCTAAACAAGTATAATCAAACGATTAATCTCTCTTTATTCTTTATTCTAAATTATTATAAGCACAAAAGAAAGATCCAAAAGCAGCTGTCCAAAGTTCACTGTTACAGAGCCACCAATAGGGTATCCTCTTATCTTTCCACATGTAACCCATAGAATGCGTTTCTGTAACACAAGACAATGAACATCAGCAACACAGAGAACACTTTTCTATAAAACTTGAAATTGAAAAGCGGCAAGAAAAGTGGGTGAATGATAACATTTAAATGCTCATCAGTCAACAGGATTAAAGGGACTTTTGCAAAGTCTGAAAAGATGCACTAATAGAGGTAGCAAACAGCAGACGACTAAGAGGAGGAAAAGAGATCAAGTATCATGTGATAGACCACAAACTAGTGTGGCAAGAATGGCATAGATCTTCAGTGTAAGTAATGATGTAGATTGAGTAATAGTATTTAGGAGAACACTTAGGTTACAATTACAGATATTTCACACATACATACACATTTCTATATACATTCTAGCAGCACTTCTTTATCACCGACATCTATCCTCTGTCTCTCTTCTACTTCAATAATTCAATACCGTTTCTGGATAGGCTAGTAGCATACACCAAATGGTTTCAGTATCATCACAACCTGCCTCAAAAAGTAGCTCAATTGCCAACTTCTTATTGTCATCATTTCTCTTTGATACTGCCCCTCCTGCTTCTGTTTGCAACAGGTACTTGACATTGTTCTTCTGTCCTCCACGACATGCAAAGTGAAGAGGGTAATTGTTGCTATTGTCACATGTAGCCAAATAGCTTCGATCAAGCTCTACCAAGTATTCGACCATTTCAACTGAGCTGAATTCACAAGCTAGATGTAAAGGATAGATCCCATCATTATTGGCAACCTTCTCTAGGCCAGGATATCTCTCTGTTAGTAACTTGATCACACCCAGCGACACATTGGTCAGTATTGCATCATGAAGTAGAAATGGTGTAGCAGTAGGATCATTAACTCTTGCAGCATATAATGAAAAGTCACTCATCTGTTTCGTTAGGAATGAACTTGCCTCTTCATGATTTGATTCCTTGGCAATATCTAATGCTAATTTACCAACACGGTCAGTAACATGTATCGCTTCGGGATATGTATCAAATAGAAGACTAATGACATTTATACTAATCTTTTTTCGACTACCATTACATGCAATATGTAATGGCAGTTCACCCTCTGTGGTAGTTCGTGATGCACAGCTTGGTTCATTTCTTAATAGGAATGTAACTACTTTCATTTGCTTCTCTCCTGCTGATCCGTAGAGGGAGCCGTGAAGAGGATATACACCCGTATCACTTTGTTTGTTAATTGCTTCGGGATAGACCTTGTACAGGTATTGCACAGCGGAGACATTACCCTCTCGACATGCTAAATATAATGGTAGCTGACCGTATTGTGTTCCAATTTTGATGCTTTCTATATGTTCACAAATATATGTGTATGCATAAGTTGTGAGCATATATAAGTGCAAAATATGTACATATGATATGTACAAAAGCTGTCTCTTCTTACCAGGATAAGCATCAATAAGCAACCGACAAAACTCGTCAGATTGACACTGTGCTGCAGAATGTATCGGTAGATAACTTGCACTACTTTGTCTGTGAAGTGATTCAGGATATGCTCGAATAAGTATCCGTAATATATCTAACTTGGTTGCCTGGGGTATATTTCGACTATTGCAAAATGAATGAATTGGATATCCTGCTCTGGCGGCTAGTGGTGATAGACAGAGGTTTAAATCGACGATGAACTTTACCATTTCACTCATGATATGATGGGGAGAATATGAGAAAAGTTTAGATGATGTAGAAGATGTGTATGATGAGAAGGTGTAGTGATTGGTAAATGATGTGTTTGATTTTGAATTCTATCTATTGCAGTTCGTGTATGCCGCTTGATGATAGAATTGCTCTAGTCTAGAGCTTTATGATGGAGGATGATGTCATCAAATTCTGCGTCGATGGCTTGCTCCTCATCATTTGTCATTTTTGTTAAGCAAAAAGGAATGTGGTATCACGGCCGAAATATAATTGCCACAACGTTGTCAAATTGATCAATAACTACACATCTCTGCCATTCTGACATCACACACAATAGCTTCCAGGCGAACATCAACTCCTCTGCCTCCTCTCTGCTTTTGAAAGAACATGCTCTTCGTTTCTTATAGAGGCCACCATGTTTTTAGTTTACTCGCCAAACTTCACCTGCACCGTGTGAGCGAGATAGAAGAGATTACTCTTAGCTTATGTTAGTTAGTAAAGCATATCATTCCGCCCTACGCCGTATCAGCCTTTTATTTAAACAATTGCAATCCAAGATTTATTAAGCTAACCCGACCTGATATCGATCCAGCTCGGAATACGCCGCGTCATTTTTTACAGTCATATATAATTTTTGACATAACACACATCTTGACAAATTATTGCAGTAACACACACAAAACATAAACATACACCAATATAATACAATACAAACACACAACAACAATGGTAAAAGATAAGAAAGATAATAGTCCACTACCTGGACAGAAATCATTAACCTCCTTCTTTGGTGTGCCGGTAAGTATCAGATACATATATTTATTTTTATGGTCATTTTTTTTTAGGTGCACCGTACATTATGTCTTATTGTGGTATATGTTAAGGGGCGTTAGTGTGCGGGTGTTGTATATGGTTTAATCTAGTGGCTTATGGTGGTGCAGAGGCTAGGTTTTATATTGTGGTGTATGGGTCAAGCCCAGAGGTCGAGTGGTGAACTTATAATTTTTTAAGACGGTGCACCTTATCACTTAATTTTGGTAGTTAGCTGGGTTTGTGATACATATACGGCGGTGGAATTATATATTGTGAAGATGGTATATAGAGGGAATTTTGTGGATTAGGGAGGTCGGGGGTTTGTTGTTATATAGATGTGAAATGACATTATGATATGTTCATAATCTCATATAATTTTTATACTCTTTCATACCAATTTAAACAAACACAGAGATCTAAAAAAACAGGTGAGGCAATTCAACCCAAGAAGAAGTTACAGGGTACAATTAAAAGTGGATTAAAGAAACAGGCTGCTGCCGATTCAAGTATTGCTGCTACAAAAACAGAGGATAGTGGTATTAGCACTAGTAATAGTAATTTAGAAAATGTTGAAAATTGTGATACCGATAAGAAGTTATCACCAGTTGATAATAATAATGATGTTGATGAACCTACAAAGAAGAAGAAGTTGGTTAAGAAAGAAAAGAAGAAGGATGATGATTTAATGGATACAGATGATGAAGAGTTTGATGAGAGTAATGATAAAAAGCCAGCTGCCGCCGAGGCTGGTGCTGGGGATAAAAAGTCACGTAAACGTGTTATTGATGATGATAGTGATAGTGATGCTGCACCAGAAGAATCTGATGAGGCCGAGGAAGAGGAAGAGTATGCCAATGATGACGAAGAGGAAGAGGAAGAAGAAGAAGAGAATGAAGACGAAGAAGAGGAAGTACAGCCTGCAGATAGTCCAACTATTCAACGTGTTGCTAAAGCTTCCAAGGCTAAACCTGAACCTGCCCAAAACGGTTCATCCTCCTCCTCCTCACCTCCCAAAGCCAAGAAACAAAAGACACTAACCGGTAAGAAAGCACCACCACCCACTACTAAGGGATCTAAAAAATCATCCGTATCAGCATTACAAATGAAATCCAATACCAAATTACAAAACATAATGTCATCCGCGTTAGACTCACATGATACATCACAAAAGTTATGGAAGGTCGGTGATAGTACGTTATATTCAGCATTATGTGATACCTTTAGTGACGTTGAGGAGATTAGTAGCCGGTTGGATATACAGGAGAAGTTGACGGAATTGTTTCGGAAGGTATTGTTGATGGATGGTGGTGGAGATCAGGATGATGATGATGACGAGGACATGAAAGATATGGAAGAGAAGAAAAAGGAAAGTAGCAAACCATCTACTGCTGCTGCCGCATCTTCGAAAAAGGGAGGTAAAAAGGCAGAAGAGGATACACGATCCGACTTATACACATTACTATACCTCTGTTCAAATCAAGTGGCACCACAACATGCCAATGTTGAATTAGGCGTGGGTGACTCCATCCTAATCAAGGCTATTGGTGAGGCATCCGGCACGGCACCTAATATGATTAAGAAGAAGTATGAAAAGGAAGGTGATTTGGGAAGTGTGGCCATGACTGCCAAGGGTAAACAACGGACGTTGGTTGGATTTGGTAGGATGAGTGGACCGAAGAGATTGAGTTGTAAGGATGTATTGATGGTGTTTAAGGAGATTGTAAGTAGTTTGTGATTGTGTGGGTGGATTTGTTGTAGTCGTTTCCTGTCGTTTCTTTCTATGTCACATATGCTAATACAATCAACTCACTCTTACTCATTCACTTTTAGGCCAACACCTCTGGCGGTGGATCTCAAAAGTGGAAAGTTGATAAGATCAAAGCCCTCTTGGTACGTGCCAAGGGCAACGAAGCAAAGTTTATCATCCGTGGATTGCAAGGCAAGTTACGTATTGGTGTATCAGGTACTACCGTCTTGACAAGTCTGGCACATGCCATTGTGTTAACAAAGCCAAAGAAAGTAGTTGAGTTAACTGATGAGGAGTTGGCAGAGATTCGAAAGTTGGATGATACTTCCGAAGGTGAGATGTGATTAAGGTATAACTATGAATATGAAAGTTCAACCCTCACCTTATCCTGCCTTCCTCTATGTCTGTCCAATATCAGCTTACCCGGACACTGCTCGTAGGCTTTGTGGTAAGAAACAACTTCCTCTTGACGAACAACTTGATGCATCCATGGGTGTTGTCAAGAAGGCATACAGTGAGGTACCCTCCTACGATTCGGTTCTCGATGCACTTCTCAATTATCCTCTGCAGGAAATCCATAAACACTGTTGTTTGAAGCCTGGTATCCCCGTCGAGCCCATGCTTGCCAAGCCGACCAAGAGTGTATTGGAGGTATTGAAACGTTTGAACGGCCTCCGATTTACATGTGAGTACAAGTATGATGGTGAGCGTGCCCAAGTACACATGCTCAGCAACAGTGAAACCAAGGTATTCTCCCGGTCATTACTCAATACCTCCGAGAAGTACCCCGAGGTGCCGCTGTATGTTCAAGAATCGTGCAAGACCACGGGTGTGACGAGTTTTGTTCTTGATACGGAGGTGGTAGCCTTTGACCGCGATAAGGGCCAATTCGTTCCATTCCAGATCTTATCCACACGTAAGAAAACCGAGGACTCAGCAGAGAGTGCCAAGGTGCAGGTGATTGTTCAAGCATTTGATTTGATGTATTTGAATGGAGAGTCTTTATTGGATAGGACATTAGCCGAGCGAAGGGATTTGATGAAGAAGAACTTCTTGCCAACTGAGGGCAAGTTTCAGTATGCAACTTCATTGGATCATGAAGAAGATGGAGACACCGCTGTTCTTGAGGAATTTCTTGATACTTCTGTCAAGAATCAGTGTGAAGGATTGATGGTCAAGACTCTCGATGTGAATGCTGCCTACGAGCCTAGTCGACGTTCTCTCAATTGGTTAAAGCTCAAAAAGGACTACCTTGAAGGCTTGGGAGATTCGGTTGACTTAGTACCCATTGGAGCTTGTAAGTTCTATATTTGTAATGTTTATGTCAAGTGCTGTTTGTGAACACATATCTAACTCGTCGATTCTTTCATCATCTTTCTATACCCACACAGACCATGGCAGAGGCAAACGAACAGGCGTATACGGTGGCTATCTCCTTGCCTGTTATGACGAAGACACAGAAGAGTTCCAAACTGTATGTAAAGTTGGAACTGGCTTTTCAGACGAAGACTTGAAAGATCTCTCGGCCTCACTCAACAATCACGTCATACCCAATAAGAGTTCCCAATATAATGTTGCTGATTCCAACGAATGTGATGTTTGGTTCGATGCTGTACAAGTTTGGGAAGTCAAGGCGGCTGATCTGTCTAAATCCTCGACTCACAAGGGCGCGATTGGCAAACTTGGCGAGGCAGGGAGGGGTATCGGACTACGCTTCCCTAGGTTTGAGCGTGTTCGTCCAGACAAGAAGCCAGATGCGGCTACTTCTAGTGACCAGATCTTGGACATGTATTACGCTCAAGATAGTGTAATCGATGGTCCAGGTGGCGGTGGTGGTATGGATTTAGATGATGGTATTTAGGTGGTTGAGTTTGTTTGGTGGTGCTCTTGAGCAAAACATATCTATTCCTAATCTAACTAGTGACTAATGATAGCGAATAACTTACGATGTAATATCAACGTGTCTTGTGTCGGCTATTAGAAGTTAAAATCTAGCGTCCAGCTCTTCTTTCTTCTTCCCGTTTACATGTCCATGTCACTGCCGTATTCACTGTATTCACTGCCAGATGACTAGTCCTCAATCTCATCTTCGTCAACAGGGCAAAGATACTGCAAAATCACATCCTTTACTGGTCCAGGCACTTCGGTACGATATGTCGTACGTTCAGTTGGGTTTACTATTATTTCTACTTGATCCATATTTGATTTCCATAATGCCAATTCAAATAATGACGTTGCCTCTTTTATTTCATAGTAGGTGATCAAACGACGAATCTTGGATAGAGTTTCTCTATCGAAACCTACCAAGTTTTCCCTAAAGCCCAATGCACTAACTATTTGACGATGAACAGCAGGGATGAAGAGCCCTCCGCCTCTCAATTCTAATGCAGGAATACTATCTATCTTGGTCTTTATACCTCTTTGCCCGGCCTGGATAATGTTGTACAGACGAGTGGAAAGGCTGGGGAAGGTGAACCTTTGTAATGATTGGCATTCATTGAATGCATTTTGATCTATCTTCTTGACCCCATCATGAAGCTCAACCTCCTCCAAACTGCTGCAGTTATGAAATGCATAATGAACAATTTCGGTGATAGTAGATGGAAGATGAATACGTTGTAATGCACTGCAACTACCAAATGTCTTTCTCTCGATCTTCTTCAACCCTTCATTAAGCACTATCTCCCTCAGACGAGAGCAATCAATAAATACCTCCAAATCAAGTTCAGTTAGAGTAGATGGTAGTCTGATACTTTCTATTGCAGTGTGACTAAATGCCGCCAACCCGACATCTTCCAGACCCTCATTTAAAACTACATCCTCCAAACTACTGCATCCAGAGAATGCCTGGTATTCAATTGCAGTAACTGTGGAAGGGAGATGGATACATTGCAATGATTTACAACCAGCAAATGCACACTTCTCGATTATCTCAAGACCCTCATTCAACACAATCTCTTTCAAATTAGTACAGTTGACAAATGCACCCTCGCTAATCTCAGTAAAAGTAGATGGGAATGTGATACTCTCTAATGATTTGCATTCACCGAATGCCTCTTTCGAAATCTTCTGCAATCCTTCATTTAGTACTATCTTCTTCAAACTAGAGCAAAGTAAAAATGCCCCCATGTCAACGTGAACAATAGTAGATGGTAGAGTGATGCTCTCCAATGATGAACAATCACCAAATGCCTGGTGCCCAATCCTCATAAGACCCTCAGGAAGTACAATCTCTTTCAAACTTTTGCAACCAAAGTAATAGTTGAGCTTAATATCAGTAATAGTTTGACTTAAATTGATGGTTTCTAATGCCTTGCATTCATAAAATGCTCCATCGCCAATCGTGATATGACCCTCATTAAACACCACCTCCCTCAACCGTTCATGTTCAAAACAGGCATGGTCTCTAATCTTAATTACACGAGAAGAAAACCGTAAACTAACTACATCCCTTGGTACATGTTCTCGCAAGTAGGGGTCATATGATACTCAAATGAAACCTCTTTACTCGTCATTGTTATCGATATTATGAACTCTCTCGATGCGTGTAGGGCGGTGACCTCCGAGATGTATACTCCAGTATTATTTATCAACTTTGAGCTCTATTATTATCAGATAGGAATCTTCTTTATCGGTATTGATGTGTGTGTTCAGATGCAGGTGTTTATTAAAAAAAAGTGCACAAGATATGTACTTTTTTGCAAAGAGTTTCGTGTGGCTAATACACAGCCGACGGATTAAAGAAATGGATCAATATGTATCAATACAACCTCCAAATGCTCCAACTCAATACACAACTTGTAGATTCTTAACAGTAGAGATTGATGAGTAGCAATCGGCAAATTGAAGCAAGAATGATGTGTGAATTCTGAGGGCCGAAAAGATACCTCTACTGTTAAATATCAATTATTGCAACATACCCCTATAACTATATCAACAGCTCTGTACTACTATTGCAACACTAGGTGCGATTATATCATTATACAACAGCAGTACATCTTCTTCTTATGATCTTTCAATTGGTAATGGTTCGGTGATAAAATACTTCTAAGGAGTTTTCATTATGTTGAAATGAAAACTCTATCCAAATTATTAAATTATTCCAACTCATTATGAATATTACTAGCAACTTTATTGCCATCATACTATTGCAAATCATATTCATTCACACTCCTTTTATACCCAATAAGCCCTTATACATCCCTTGTTTAATATTTGACCAAGAAATATAGTCTAAAAAGAGCACGGACATAAGATTCAATACCAACATACAAATTTTCTCAGAAAAAAAAATGATGTCCTCACCAGCCCATAATTATCATCGGTTAGATGATAATAATAACTCAAGCTACGATGATGATGACGAGCATGATATGGGTAGTAACATACTTTCGGTTGGTGCACCAAACTCTGGTGATGTAGAATTGCAACGCATATCGACAAAAAGTGTAAATGGCAGTGCATATAATACACCAAGAAGAAAGGACACTGATGATTCATTTACAGATAACGATGACGAACATAATGATAGTAGTATGAATCCATTAACTGGAAGTGGATCATCATCGAAACAACTACGTCGATCGAATCATCCTCAAGTTTATCCACAACGATGGATACAATTATTCTACTTATCAACTTTAGCCCTTATTTCTGATTGGGTTTGTTTCTCAACAGCATCTATACCAGACATATTCGAATTAGCCTATCCAGGTAGAACATCCGAGGGTATAATAGATAAATTCCTACTCATGAATGTTGTAAGTTGTTTATGTGTAACAGATACAGTGAACAAGTATAATCTTCAAAAGTGTACCAAGATCAGTTCATTGGTCATGTGTATAGGATGTTGGTTGCGGAGTGGATTTGGTATTGTTACTGTATTATTTGATATATTTGGTATGAGAGAAGAGTATAAACATTCCATATTATCAATAGAATTAATAGATGGAGTGCCATTATTTGGATTGCCGCCATTTCCAATACTTGTTATTGGTACATTAATGGTGGGAGCCGCACAACCTTTCTTCCAATGCACACCACCATTACTATCGGCACAATGGTTTGCTAGTAATGAAAGAGCAACATCATCAGCAATTGCATTAAACTTTAATCAAGTGGGTATTGCCGCGGCATTCGTCGTGGGTGGGATGATGGTAGATGAATCATCCTCAGACAATGAAGGTGATTATGGTGAACGACATGGCGGTGGTAATAGTATTAGTCAAAACCTTGGCTTGATACGTTACTTTGCATTAATAGCCGTAATATCCACGGTAGCATGTATTGGAACATTTCAACAATTTGATGATTTACCACCTGTACCACCAAGTGCATCTGAGATGGAAAAACATATGCAACAGGATCAAGGTCATAATGCACATCGTGAACCACCGTTTCAAGTTAGTGTAAGGAAATTCTTTAATACGCCTGGATTTGTTAGACCATTGGTGGCATTTATATTCTCTATTGCAATTACCAATGTTGTTGGTGCTTTTATAGATGAGGTGAGTGTTACTTTTAGTTTGCTGCTTGATGTACCTATATTGTGCCTTTTGTGCACTGAACTCTCATATCATATGTATCTATTCGTCAATAAGGTCATGGAACGAGGAGGTGTCACTGATAGACGAGCAATTGCTTGGGCTGGATGTGGCTTTGAATTTGCAATCGTTCTGGGCGGTGTTATACTGGGCAGATATGTCGATAGAACGAAAAAGTACAAGGTAAGAGCGATCATGTCGAAGTTTGTAATGTGCATATGATATGCCATGTTTTTGCAGTTTATCACTAACAACCTCAATATCTCGTGAACTCATCATTTCATTAACCCACAAGACTGTAACTCTTGCTTGTACGGCCTTGTCTATACTATTCATCCTCCCATTGGGATTAACAGACCATAAACTTGGGAAGGAGCCTGTCCTATTAGTTATATCATTATTCTTACTTGGATTCTTCGTCGGTCCTGTCCAGCCTATCAATGCTGAATTAGCAGTCGATGTTACCTTCCCTGGAGACGAAACTGCCGTGGAAAGTGTACAACAATTCGGGGGTAATCTCTGTTCGGCATTACTAGTTCCAGTGGCAGGACGTGCGGCCAAATTAGATTATCAATTGTTGCCTAGTATACCAATATTGGCAAGTGACATACGAGGAGATGTTATATTTATGATGGCATTGGCAATAGCTACCTTCTTCTTCTATCGATCATTCAACGCACCATTACGCCGGTCAATGTGTGATGATGCTTGAATAATGTGTGACAAGTACATAATCTCTAACGAGTACCGACAATCCCATCGTCAGACTGAGAGACAAGTCTCCATATTGATTACTACCGGCATGGTGATACACAGAACGAGAGGAATGTGTAGTGATTGAAGTAGGCACTGGATAACAATTATCTACAATCGTGGAGGAGTGTAAGATAATCGCTGCCGCGGAGGAGACAAAGCATTCAGTTCATGCATAGCTTACATATGATTTCAAGTCCCAGTCCAGACAATGTAAAACTTCACTACCATTATCAAGTGTATATGTCGAGAGGTTGACGTTAGTGAGTAATGAAATGACACAGAGTTGGGTATTGGATTTGCCACCATAAGGAAGTCAACAAACAAAGAATAAACTTTAAGTCAAATGTACAACTTATGATTACGAGGAGTGGTAGTATACGTATTATACCATAAATAGACTCGTCTCAAGGGTATACATACCTTTTTGAGGACATAGATGGGGCAATAACTAATGGTTCCGTGGCAGTACTATCATGTGGACGTATGTTACCACTACCACCGACCAACATCAATATTACTACCAAGGATACCCCTCAAGTGGAGAGTGAGTATCCTTTTGTTTTTTAACTACTACCTCTCATCCTACCATCGATTGTATCATACCACCACACGCTAATAGCATGCATAATGATCGAGTGTTCATGTGTATTATTGGTATAACAGCCACTGTCATTTTTCAATTGACAAGTGTATCTTACCAAAATTCGGTATCTTTGCCGTAATTACTCAATCTGAGATATGATGTGATATGTAGTTGATAATATCCATTACCATCACTAATCCCATCATACCAAGCTTCTATTGTATATAATAATACCCAAGGTAGTACCTTTTGAACATACTAAAATAGTATATCACGTGTAACTGCTCTTCTTACTACCCATAGCCATATTGTTGTGAAAAGTAGTAGGTAGTATTGCTGCTTGCAAGACTCTATGTGACATTACCATGTTGTCCTTGGTGGTGGTGGTGATGGTGATGATGGTGTACATAATACTTGTCCAAGGCAGTACCCTTATAACATATTTCAAACACTGATTGTAGCATATCTCCTCTTCTACTACCCCTATGAACCCCTATGAAGCTGGTTTTTAGCGTAAAATGATCCTCTCGTCAAGCTCTACTCATTGGTGGTAGTTTGAAGGCCAAATAACAACCTTTTGTCAATCAACTCAACTCGAGCAAGGGTTGTTTTGCCAGATTTTGGAGCCGGCGGCAGCCAATATGAGCTATGCTCCATTGCTAATACTATTCAGAGGTTGATTTTTAATATCATCATCATTATCAACATAATCATTACCACCAACCTCCTCCTCCTCCTTCGCTAACGCTCAGTCATCGTCGTTTCCAACAATCTCGGCTTCGCCTTGATAAACAGACTCACCTTCGGTTCGTCTGTTAGATTCAGTCGCTGACGCTCCTTCACCATCATTGTCGCTTCACTCCATGATGAAGAGATACTCATGCTCCGCATTCGTATCAACAGTCCATACTTCATCATAACTATTAACATTATCTTCAAACGTACCAATATCACCATCACCACTCGTAGTAATAAACACTACTAACATTCGTACCAACAAACATGAACTATCTACTACTGGTGGTGATGGTGCAACGCTAGTTGCATCATCATCCACCAGTAGTATCCAATCAACCTTTCTCTACATGTAGTGTATGCGGCTCCGCCGCTCGGGTCTTCTTCTTTGTCTTTCGGGTTCTTTGTCTTTGTTCTTAGTTCTTATTCTTTGTCTTTCTGGTTCTTCTTCTTTGTCGGGTGTCGGGTCTTCTTCGGGTTTCGGGTCTTTCTGAGGCGATGCCCTTGGCAGAGCTGTGTTTATATCACGTGAGGCCCCGCCGAACTGTGAATCTCTTATATTAACGTTCTTAATGTTAACTGTATTGTCTTTTATTGTTAATCGTAATTCTGATTAATGTAGATTTTGAAAAGACGATTCTTTGAAGCTAATCGGTGGCCAAATCCGAGGCTCCGACAGTGATTTGCAAAAAGTACCACTTGCTCGAGTTGAGCAACTTTGATTTCGAGGTCGTTTATAGAGGCTATAAGTATCATAATCGTGTAGATCTTGTTCTTCCGGTCTCAGAGAGCTAAGAATCGTCTTCATAACCCTTATAGTTGATGAATAAAGTACATGTAAAAGATCAATGTATGTTGCAAGGAGACTACCTTGAGATGAAATAAATAAAGGTTGGCTGAGTGCCTACCGCTGCTATGATAGATTGTAGTATATAGAAGATATTCAACGAGTACAAGAGAGTGCTCTCTTAATTGCAATAGATCTACCTCACGTGAGACGTTGATTCATTCTCTTTCAATTTTTTAGTTTTATGAGTTTGCTAATGTGACATAAAATGGTACTCAGAATGACATGGGGCTTACCTAAACTAAGAAAGAATGGCCTTCTTTTGTGTGTCATTAGTCACTTTAATACCATTCTACCTCAACGGCCATTTTTTCGGCCAACCGTTGTCTACCACTCTTTCTTCTTGTCAAAATGAAAAATTGCAAAGAAGAAGATGAGATTGAACGGAGAAGATGAAAGAGAGTACATATAAAAGAAGAGTGCAATATCAATATACACAGATATGACGAGTGTGTATTAAAGAAGGAGGGTGCACTCTAATCACAATCACTTATTACCATTCAAAGTTACTCTCTTTCTCTTCTAACTTCTAATCGATAATCGATAATATATAAACAATGTAGTTTACTCCACCATCATGTTGATGTGTATCATCACAATCTACTACTATTGCCAACAATCTCCATCATCAACAAAATACCCAACTCAAACTACTAGATGATGACGACGAGCATGATATGGGTAGTAACATACTATCGGTTGGTGCACCAAACTCTGGTGATGTAGAATTGCAACGCATATCAACAAAGAGTGTAAATGGCAATGGCAATGCATATAATACACCGAGAAGAAAGGACACTGATGATTCATTTACAGATAATGATGGTGAACACGATAGTAGTATGAATCCATTAACTGGAGGATCATCATCCAAACTACGTCGATCGAATCATCCTCAGGTATATCCACAACGATGGATACAACTCTTCTACTTATCAACATTAGCCCTTATTTCTGATTGGGTTTGTTTCTCAACAGCATCTATACCAGACATATTCGAATTAGCCTATCCAGGTAGAACATCCGAGGGTATAATAGACAAATTCCTACTCATGAATGTTGTAAGTTGTTTATGTGTAACAGATACAGTTAACAAGTATAATCTTCAGAAGTGTACCAAGATCAGCTCCTTGGTGATGTGTATTGGATGTTGGTTACGGAGTGGATTTGGTATTGTAACTGTATTATTTGATATATTTGGTATGAGAGAAGAATATAAACATTCAATATTATCAATAGAATTAATAGATGGAGTTCCATTATTTGGTCTACCGCCATTTCCAATACTTGTTATTGGTACATTAATGGTGGGAGCCGCACAACCTTTCTTCCAATGCACACCACCATTACTATCAGCACAATGGTTTGCTAGTAATGAACGAGCAACATCATCAGCAATAGCATTAAACTTTAATCAAGTGGGTATTGCCGCTGCATTCGTCGTGGGTGGGATGATGGTAGATGAATCATCCTCAGACAATGAAGGTGATTATGGTGAACGGCATGGCGGTGGTAATAGTATTAGTCAAAACCTTGGCTTGATACGTTACTTTGCATTAATAGCCGTAATATCCACGGTAGTATGTATTGGTACATTTAAACAATTTGATGATTTACCACCTGTACCGCCAAGTGCATCTGAGATGGAGAAACATATGCAACAGGATCAAGGTCATAATGCACATCGTGAACCACCATTTCAAGTTAGTGTAAGGAAATTCTTTTCTACACCTGGATTTGTGAGGCCATTGGTGGCATTTATATTCTCTATTGCAATTACCAATGTTGTTGGTGCTTTTATAGATGAGGTGAGTGTTACTTTTAGTTTGCTGCTTCTATATGCCTTTTGTGCACTGAACTCTCATATCTTATGCATCTATTTGTTAACAGGTCATGGAACGAGGAGGTGTCACTGATAGACGAGCAATTGCTTGGGCTGGATGTGGCTTTGAGTTTGCAATCGTTCTGGGCGGCGTGATACTAGGCAGATATGTCGATAGAACAAAAAAGTACAAGGTGAGAGTACAATGTCAGCAACGAGGTATATTTTGTGCATATGTCCGAATCATCTTCACTACTAACAAACTCAATACCTCATTGATTCATCATTTCATTCACCCTCAAGACTGTAACTCTTGCTTGTACGGCCTTGTCTGTACTATTCATCCTCCCATTGGGATTAACAGACCATAAACTTGGGAAGGAGCCTGTCCTATTAGTTATATCATTATTCTTACTTGGATTCTTCGTCGGTCCTGTCCAGCCTATAAATGCGGAATTAGCAGTCGATGTTACCTTTCCTGGAGACGAAACTGCCGTGGAAAGTGTACAACAATTCGGGGGTAATCTCTGTTCGGCATTACTAGTTCCAGTGGCAGGACGTGCGGCCAAATTAGATTATCAATTGTTGCCTAGTATACCAATATTGGCAAGTGACATACGAGGAGATGTTATATTTATGATGGCATTGGCAATAGCTACCTTCTTCTTCTATCGATCATTCAATGCACCATTACGCCGGTCAATGTGTGATGATGCTTGAATAATGTGTGACAAGTACATAATCTCTAACGAGTGTGATTGAAGTGGGAATGGATAGCAATACTACAGTCGTTGGAGGAGTGTGAGATATCCGCCGCTGAGCGGTCATTGTTTCCTAAAGCCTATCGGAGGGGACTGCTAAACCTTGAGTACATGCAAAGATCAGGTAAGGCTACTTAGAATGCTATGCTTAGAATCAAGATACTCGTATCAATTCATTCTCTAAACATGTTTACTCCCTCTCCTCTTGCAACAGAATTGAATCAGGTCGTGCTGCCCTTAAGAGGAGGTTTCCTATATTACTCTAAAAGAGGGGAGGGTTACCGAAAGTCCCTCACCTTTAAAAAGTCTGCCCTTTAATTGTAACGACAGTACCGATTATTGACAGAGGAAACGTTCATCTCTACCTTGCACGAACCAATATTATTATCTCTTAAACTCTTTCCCCCTTAAATTCCAGAATTGCGTAAATTCCCAGATTGTACAGCCGGCTTATTCTCTGGACCATGTGCAGGCTTATTCTTTGGGCCAAACTCAGGTCCATACCACCAATCCTTCAAATAACGAAGAAGCCGGAACTGAGTGACCTCGGGATCCGGCTGTACTGGAGGAGCCACTCCTACTGGAGTGGGATCGGGACCTTCGGGAACTGGAGTGGGATCAGGACCTTCGGGAACTGGAGTGGGATCGGGACCTTCGGAGGGTTTTACTGGAGTTACATCTCCTCCGTCGGAGGGTTTTACTGGAGTTACATCTCCTCCGTCGGAGGGTTTTACTGGAGTTACATCTCCTCCGTCGGAGGGTTTGACTGGAGCATCGGGAACTGTGATGACTGGAGCATCGGATGAGGTGGCTGATGCAGAGTCTCCAGACGAGAATGAGAAGGCGCTACCACTACCACTACCACTACCACTTGCAATGAATATGTTCTTCTTGTTCTTGACTTTTTTACTCTTTTTATTGTTCTTGAGTGCCCTATCATCTTGATTAATCTCCCACACACTCTTCTTCTGTTCCATATTATGGTAGAATGTTTTACCAGTTTTGTTAGTATCAACATGATGTGTCCATCCTTCTGGAAGTGAGGATGAGGAGCTGCCACTGCCACGAAGATATGAAGATCCCTCCGCAGAGGCAGAGACGGCAAGGGTGGATGAAGCCCCCAAGCCCATAAGTAACAAGTTTAGATGACGAAGAATCATGATAATATGCTGGGTGTTCAGGTAGATGTTGATATTGATTAATATTGATGATGTGGTTCATAGAGACAGAGAGGTGACATCAGTTTTCACAAAAACTCTGAAGGGGTCTGGGGATATGTTTAATTGTGCATGTCAAATCAGCAGGATACCAAGACCAACACGCGTCATGGTATCTTTTTCATTTTTTCTTTCACTTCAGCCTACGATATTGCAAATATGATAGGCCCGATGGCGGCGGCAATATCAATATGACGAATCAATATGAGAGGTAAAACCGATATACCACGTTAATCTACAGATCACGTAGATTATTGCAGCATGTCGATTTCCCCTCTCATATTGATTTGTCTTGAAGATATCGCCAATTGAAATTTCGACGGCAGGCTGATGCACCATCAACATTAACTTGTCGACAGAATATCTCCATCAATAGTATACCAACGCCATTTATTGATAGTATTATCGTAATCTACGGTTAATTCTACGTCCATATGTATTCGATGATATTGCATCGGGGGCGATTTGCAATTGCAATACTAGAGAAAATTAACATCAAGTTCGAAAAAAAATTGCAACGCAAATCAATATGTAGGCTAGATGGCAACATCAATATCTATACAATAATTCAATATGAGAAGTAAAACCGATATTCTTTAGAACCTGTAGATTATGATAGTATATCGGTTTTCTTTGTATCATCAAAACATCACATACAACAACACATCACACAAACACAACTTCACACATCACAAAATACAACAAACGATATGCAATTAGATCTATCTTCCATTTACACACTGCAAACAATGATATCTTATTTGGTTTATAACACGATTGATATTTTGGCTACGTCAATATCTTATTAGTTGCATGCTGGGTCTCAAGGAAATCTAGTTCGATATTGTTTCTTCACGATTTGATCAAATCTTATTCAGGTGACATGCTAGGTCCCATCGACTGCATATAATATCTTATCTTTCTTATCAAGATGAAGCAAGTTATAATATATTATCATAATAAATACAGAACAACAAACAATACAACATCATCATCATTATTAATTATATTGCTAATCGGCACCGTAAGCGGCACCATGTGCACGACAGAACAGCATTCATCAGCACTAGCACCGGTACCCGCACCGTGCACCGGCACCACAACAGCATAGCAATCATAACACTCATAAATACAAAACAACAAACATAAATACAAAACAACAAACATAGCAATATCATCATTACTAATTTTATCTCCGATTCGCATGTGTCTGCTCCCGGTCTCGTCTAGCTGGTACATGACAAGCTCAAGAGCAGAACAGGGACAGGGTACAGGACCAGCGCAGGAGCAACCCTTTACTTTGAGGCATAACACACGGCACACCACAACTTATGGTGCATTTCATATATTCTAATTAACACAATATGGGCTGTAAACTTAGCAAGAATGTGTCAGTATACCGTTATCGGCCACGGATTAAGGTGTTGGAAGGACAGATTTGTGTTGATAACAAACAAGGTCAAACGAACTCCATTCGATCCTCGGCATTATCAACAAGAAAGAATGAATGCACACAAGAATACATAGACAATTGTAACAATGAAGAAGTTAGTGTTATATCAAGTACAAGCTCATCAAGTGTAGAAGAATATCCGAAGGTATCCTTCATGATACGGCTACTCTCCGTCAAGATAATCGATGTCACATTCTCTCTATCTCGGACAATTGATGATGTAAGGACCGAGATACAATCTCAGTTTGGACTAGTTCCATCTCAGTACATCCTAAAGGCAGGGTATAAGTCATTGGCTAACAACAGATGCTCACTCTTAGATTGTAATATTCAATCAAACCAAACTCTTGATATCGTACCAAGAGTCAATTGTCGTTTACCTGGCGGTGCTAATAATGATAATGATATTATTGAAGTTGAAGATGATCTCGGCAGCTCGGATATGTTGTCTGTAGAGGAAGAAGTAACAGAAGAAGAAGAAGAAGTAGTAGATGAGATATCAGAGTTGCCTGATGATTCATCACGACTTGCTGGTACTAACGACAACTCAAATGATGATATAGATGAACGATTGAGGAGGAAAGTATCCGAGCTGGATAGAGAGCATGAGTTGCAGTTACAGGAAAGGTCAGATGAAGAGTTAGCTTTCCAATTTCGAGAAAAGAAAATTCATCTTTTAGATGTTATACGAGCTTTCAAAGTAAAGCAAAGTCAGGATAATAAGAAATTGCCACGCGATGAATTGATAGATAGATTTCTTAAAGAAAGGAAAGATGGATTCCCACTCTTGAGGTGGAATCTAATGACTAGAGCAGAGAAAGAGGCCAACAGGAGAGCCAAACGGTCTAGAAACAAGAAGAAGGAAGAAAATGCCAAGCAAGCAAAAGGTATGGCTCGACTCAGAGCTGATAAGAAGGCTATGAATGTTCATAAATGGCCAGTGTTGGATACTTTACTTGGTGATACGCCTGGTAAAGACTACAAGGTGGAATTTCATACGGAGGATGTTACGGCGGCTTTGTTTCTATTATATCTTGAAACTGGTGGGTGGATGTATAGAGAGTCCATGTGGTTGATTGCTTATATACATGTGATACGAAGATTGGAAGATGAAGATGATATACGCAGGCTGAGTAACTTGTTGGAATTGTGTGTAGAGCAACATTTGTCTTTACAAAAGGTTCCTTATCAGGCAGTCCTAGATGACAATGATTTGAAACAAGTGTGTAAGTGGAAGGGTCAGACTGAAGAGCGTCAGCTGATGGATAAGAAGGAAGCAGTACTTGAGTGGTTTGCTACATCTAATGATCCCATCTCACTTGATGACCGTAAAGTCAAGATATGTGCACCCGAGGAGGTCGATACTGAAGAGAGGAATAAGTTGATAGAGTCTCTGGTAGGTCTGCATCTAAAAGTGCCCGAGTATTGGTGGCCGGGTTATCATGGTAAAAAGGAATGGACATGTGTGATTGATTCTATCAATCTTGAAGATGATGAAAAGAGGTATTTCAACCTCAAGTGTCTGGGTGATCCATATCCGGACAAGAGATATGAGATGGCATATGTAGACGTCAAGAAGTATGCCGATCGTGAACATCCTGAGTTCTCGGATTTCTATCTCCCAAAGACTTTGGATGAGAGCCGTATTGACTTAAAATTCAAAGATAGATGCGAGAAGACATTGCAAGAGCTGAGAAAGCTAGATCGAGGTAAGGCTCTTCTTATTCAATGTGTCTTTTGATTATATTGTCTTCTCTAATGAACTGCCATTGCTTATGAACTCTTAACTGATCCAGGTTTAAGGTACGTGATTTCTGACCAATACTTTTAGAGTCGAATCTTCTCGCATCTCACATAATCCTCCTCTTACTTACAATCTAAAGCTCTAGTTCAGCCGATGATACGAAGAGGTTAGAGATACTTTATAACCATGCAGTGAATGAAGTGAA
>Ga0214477_100624_pt1 | contig 23431 bp, 18 predicted proteins | sample M1_20Mar14CPVII9_FD_165058 | JGI IMG/M metagenome (GOLD analysis project Ga0214477, IMG submission 165058) | Marine eukaryotic communities from Monterey Bay, California, United States - M1_20Mar14CPVII9sort6BwellC16 | ecosystem: Environmental > Aquatic > Marine > Unclassified | place: USA...
AATTAATTCTGATATTCTCTTTACGAATCACCTTGGGCTCAATTTATAAATCCAGATAGTGATGATGAAGAAGGTGACAATGTAATATCAAATGAGGAGGTACCAGCTAGTGATTCGTAAAGAGAATATCAGAATTAATTGGATGGGGATACCGCAGCATTGGCTACATATATCTAATTAGAAAGGTACTAAATTAAAGGTAATAGTACTTTTAGCCTCTTCTAGCACCACATAACTTAGTATATATTCATATTGTCATTGTGATGTTGTGTCTCTGTGTTATGTAATGTCAATTGATGGGGACGCGTGACAATGCAGGGTTCCAGATTTTTGGCGATAAAGAGGATTTTAGTTTTAGTTTGGGCAGTTCAGATCTTGAGGCGATGATGGCAGTGGATGTGTTGTTAGTTGTTGTTTATTGCAGTAAGTAGTTGCATCTCTACCTCTCTGAACTTCTTTTTAGACGGTATATGATTTAGGTATTAGCCGCTGTTCGAAGTACCGAAGAGGTTCAAATATATATTCGCCCCCAACTCATCGACATATCGACATTTGCAAAGCAAAATGAAAATGATGGCCTTACTATTTCTACTATTGGTACTACCAATTGCAACCGAGGGAATGTTTTGGAATATAGGATATGTAGAGGACTTTATCGATGCACTAACATCACCAAAGGATAGGTGGTTCAAGGCAGACGGATGGGCAAACGTAAGTTAGTGCAAATATTGCAAATCATATCGATGTTGAGATATCTCTAACTCTAATAATCTATCCACTGCCTAAATACCTACACCGCAGGGTCCACCATTTGCAAATGGATGGAGTGAGAATGTTATAAAATACGATAAACAAAATGGCATGTCAATTATATTAGATAAAACAATATGGGCATCACCCAAAGAATATCGATATCAAGAGAAGTACACATCTGGCGAATTACGTTCTACAGGCTTTTATGGGTATGGTTGTTATGAAGTTGAAATGAAACCAGTTGCTCATCCGGGCGTAACAACTGCCTTCTTTACATTTTCGGGACCGAATGATTCACCAGACGGCGTACCTCGATTACATAATGAGATTAATATACAATTCCTTGGCAAGGACATGACATCATTTCAAACAAGATACTGGACAAACGATGATGCCAGTGATGGACATGATGCCACAACAATACAATTAGATTATCAAGCTAATGAAGAATTTCACAAGTATGGTTTCAAATGGAGTGAATCATCGATTGAATGGTATGTTGATCGTAAATTGGTACATACTTCAAAAGGAAGTGCGGCATATCCAATCCCCAATCCAAATGATACGACACATCGTATAATGATGAATATGTGGCCGACTGATGATACAAATGAGTTTAAAGAACTTGGTCATCCACTTACAGCCAAGTATAGGAACTTTATCTTTGGCAGTGGTCAAGATTGTAAGATTGGTGAGAGTAAAGCTTTAGTTTCAGCAGCAAGTGTGAAATCAACCTCTATTGGGATGGGCGGGAGTATGCTACCAACAATATCAACTACAGATGTATCAATCTCCTTGAATGAAGTGATTACTCTATGCTTTGTACTATTACTTGTTTCATACATGTATTCGACCTATATCAAAGGATCAGTATGTGCACGAAAAGCATCATTAAAAGTTCAATCGATGACACTCAAGAGACCTAAGGATGCCATTCATGTTGTGTAAAAGAAGAAGGATGTGGCGTGTACACTTGAAAACTGCTGTAGCAAGTAAATCTTAGATGTCAAAACATATATTACTTTACACACATAACTCCGTGTCATCACTTATGTGCAAACATTCATATCTGTATCTTAAGTCTTTCCCTTCTTTTGGAACATATATCTAGCACCTCGTCTTCACAACGCCTCCCGTTCACAATTGTACTTCTTCTCCTTCCCCAAAACCGCCACTACCACTGAATACATTCGTACCAACATCAAAGAAGGATACATCCTCAACATCTAACCAATCTAAAGATTCATCTAACTTCTTCATCTCCTCTCCTTCCTTCGTCATTTTCTCTAGCACCATTGCTGCCTTTTGCTTAGTGGGTGTATCCTTCTTTGATACCGGAATACTACTACTCTTCTTCATATTGTTCTTAGTCTTTGAAAACTTTTTAGTAAGTGATTTCAATCGATTTACTCTATCGTCATGTTGTTCATCAACATTTGCCATATCACAACCACCGCCACCATTACATACCAATAACTTATCAACATTCTTCAATTTACTAGATTTAGATTGTATATGTTCCATCATACTTTTAGATTGTAATTGTTCAATCTCATTGGAGGTAATATCTAATGCCTCTTCTAAGATTGACAAATCGATATTGGCCCCGCATAGATTGTTGAGTGATGAGATTGTATTTGTTGTATGAATGGATGTTACTGATCTTGTTTCTAACATATCATCTCTTGTCTTCCTTCTGCCCCTTACGGAAGGATGTGCTCTATCAAGGAAGGAATTTGAAGAAGTAACACTCGTTCCAGCATAACTATCTAATTCATTACCATCTTGAAACAACTTGGTAGATACTTCATCAATATCATCTTCTACGTCATCAAAATAATCATTTCCTTTACTTCGTAACCTACTCTCATCATTATGTGGCGTGGTAACATCATCATAACATGACAATGCCTCCTTGAACAACTTAAATCCAAATTTTTTAGTTGATTGTTTAATGCCTTCGATACCAGTCGGTGAACAGTTGGAATCTGCTACATAATTATCTATTGCTACGGCAGTTTTAATTATTAAGTCTTCGTCATCGTCTTTGTGGGTAGGCGATGATTTACGGCTATTGGTACCACGACGTCTGTTACTATTTCTACCACGAGGCACTCTACTACGGTTGTTATTATTACGGACCTTTTGTTTCGATGCAGTAGATGACGGTTGCTGCTTTGCAATAGGCTGGCTATTAAAGTGCCGCTGTGCCGCCGTCTTGGTGCTACGCTTCTTTGCAACACTACCACCGACGTTATCGTCAGTAACTACATGCTGCTGCTGCTGTTCATCAGTCATAATAAATCGATTAGGATTATTATACACATTTTGTATAGGAGTTAGGGTTGTTGAATCATCATTATCTTTTGATATCGAGGTATTGATATTATTATTTGAGGGCATATTGCTATCCTCTTCTTCTTCAGTCGACGATGATAACTTTTGATAATTAGTCATTGCAATTGGAGATTGATTACCAGAATTATATGAGGAGGTAGTGGACGAATCTCCATTGTTAGTAGTACTGTCTTCAGAGGAGTATGATGAAAGACGACCACGATTTATAGTTGTAGTTGTTGTATTTCGTTTGGCTTTTGATTTGACGGCGGATAATAGACTGGCCATTGTATATTATATATTACGTATATTATATTAATGGGCTAGGTCGGCATATAATATTACATTATGAGACAGTGCATTGAGTAGCAGCGGCTGTTGTTTCTGATGATAAGCTTGGATGCAGCTTTCTTTTAAATTTCAAATATCAAACCTCACTCCAAGAAAGCCAACAGTCAAAAGCCACACTTGCAGTCTATAAAAGTTTAGGTCTAGGTGAGAACCTAACTTAAGAGGTGAATCCAACTGCCTCAACCAATTGTCTGATAATATCTTTTTCATATGTGAAGACTGATGGATGGACGACTAGATAAGTTATCAATATGGGGGTTTATGTTTGTTATGTTCTGGTGCCAGCGCCAATGCATATAGAATCGGTGAGGGTGGTGTCTCAGACTCAGATGGCGGCAGCACAGAATATATCTCTGGGCAGATTAACACCTTTATTGACAGTTACTATACCAATAGAGTATGGAAGACTGCAATGCTTGATGAGGAGACTCAGGCTTACATATGAGGAGGAGCGAGTGTTTGTACTTCAATGCTTCAGTAGAGATAATGTAAAATGGGCAGGGGTTAAGGCAGTAGAAAGAATACAAATAGTTGTGACAATGACCTATCACTCAACTAATGTCTCACATTTTCATTGAAGTACATAGATTGAGTTGAAGAATGGATGCCGATGTCTTCTTGCCTTATCACGAGTTTGTACGCCCTTTCTTGTATTTATAGCTGACGTTTCAGCTGAGACTCGTGCCGGCATGTGCAATTGAGCAAATTGGGCCATAAATGAACAACCTAAACACAATCAAGCCATTATATGTTGAATTGAACACAATATACATCCCATATCCCACTATATGACGAAGATTATGAAGACGAAGACGATAAAGAGAGTACAGTTTGCTCCATTATGTGATATGTATATTGTTGATGACTTGTCAAAGAGTCAATACAAAGATGAGATATATTGGTCAACCGACGAACTAAACGAGTTCAAGTTGAATACACGATCTCTCATACACTACCTGTCAATGAATGAACAAGAACTACACAAGATTAAGAATGTATTTGGATTAGAGAAACATCTTTCTGCACAACTATCATTCGAATATATGCAACGAAGGATTATTCTCAAGAGAGTAGTACTTCAAGAAGCAAGAAAACAACATGTCGATGCAGATATATTAGCAAGGAAATCTGAGCTGTATAGTAGTTGGGCAAGAGAGAAGGCTCGGGCAAGCGCTTTAGTATTGCTCCTAGATGAACAAGAGAGCTATGCTACTGCCACTGCCGCTCAATACAGCAAGCTATTATTGCTTTAAAGGTTTTGAGACACAAGATGTGCACACTTTTGATATATGTAAAATATTGGTGATAGAGATAACTCTAGCCATGTGTAAATACTATAAACTAATGTAACCAATCCAATTGAACTAAGTTTGATAGTTTGCTTAAGATTATGTCTGTGTGTGTATAATTAATCATTATGTAAAAGTTATTCAATATAAATGTAATAGGATGCCATGGTCAAGAAGATCATTGTAATGGACACTAAACATTGGTTTGAACTGCCGTTTGAATCATTTAATATCCACCAAGCACCAGGTCTATCATCTTCGTAATCGTCTGGTGTCCACGAGAACTCTCCATTATCCTTTGCCGATGATTTATTATCTTGTGGATTGGTTATGATGGTATCATTTAAGTTCGTAACATTAGTATGTGATTCGGATGAAGAAGATGTTGTATTGGTTGAAGGGGATGGTGTTGGTTCGAGAGATGAATCGGTAGAGGGTACCTCTGTCGATATTACATCACACAAGTCCTCAATCACATGCATAAATGCATGCCTCCCTCCTGGGCAAGAAGTTTTGTACCCAGTTACTTCATCATTTATACATTCACTATCCTCGGTTTGACACATCTCTCCAATAGATGAGGTGAAGCAATCCGGTAGTATTGATATGACATCCCCTCCGGCCAAACATTCATTGGCACTTAGTGGCCGAAGACATATCCCATTACATGAGACGGGGCCGGATGGGGAATCAGAAACCTCTTCAAGAGGAGATGCCTCGTTATCAGGTGAACTTTCTTCGTCGGTGGTAACAGAGTCAAATTCATCCGACCATTTGATCTGACAAGCCACATTGCCAAAACATGCCAGACCAAAAGTACAAGGATCATCATCAAAGTTGCATGTTCTAAGTGTTGTTGCACACTTGGCCTCGGCTTCTTCTGCACTAGTTGCACAATAGTTATTCTCAAAGTTGAGACGTTGAGCTAATTCTGTCGGAGTCAGTGAATGATTCTCCTCTTCTTCTGCCGCCGCTTCTGAGGTTGAAACAGTTCCATCTTCCTCAATTGGCAAAAGTTCAATCAGTGGTAGTGGGACGACGGGGGCACGTGTATCTACGACTTCCTTGGCCGCCTGCTCTTGAGTAGGATGATCTGAGGGTGATTGGGATGATGGCGGATTAGTTTGTTGTTCAACAGGAGGAAGAGTAGGCTTCCTCGTCGATGACGGTAGAGGCGTCGGCTTTGTTGTTGCCATACTAATCTCTTCTTCTTCGCCGCCGTCGTCGTCGTCTAATGTGCCACTTTGTGCTCTTTTAAAGTAGTCCATGATCTTATCAAATCGTTCCTTCCGTTCAGCAGGAAGGATTGGGGTAGAGTCATGACGACCTTTTGTAATGATACCCGAGACGGCAGTTAAGAATTGACCATCTCTAAATCCGCCGTCGACAAACTCATGTAATTTGATCATGTAACTCCAATCATTTCTGTTGTATGTTTGTACTTTATTCATCCAATATAGTAATCCCATGAGCCACCTTATTTCTGAGTTGGTTTCGTCATCTGGATAATATCCTCTACAAATTGCGCTTGGGTCTTTACAGAAGTCAACCTCATATCGAGCCGAGGAACGATCTTCGTCAAGTGCACGTTTGCCGAGGTAGTAGTTAAGCTGGCCTATCATGCAAGTGCCAGATGCACCTCGTGGATACGGACCTCGACCCCACCAACAGCATCCTTCTACGCTCTTCGTACCAAACGAATTTGCAGTGGGGATGCTCTGTGGATCAACCCTTCCCATCGTCTGACCAGTATATGCATTACAGCCGTCTTCAATACATGAGTCTGCCGGGTTCCAAGCACCTGTGAATGGTTCCGTTGGTGTACTTGGGAAGCATTCAAGAGGAGGCGGAGCGCCACTGAATATTCCGTGGGTTTTGGCTACTGCTTTCATTTCCACGTCTACATTACAAGCCATGTATGCCTCGTCAGCGGAGCATGGATTAGAATCCTCATATGAGTTGCCACCAAGTGACTTGCCTTGACCACAGCTGTTTGCAATTGGGTACCGACCGAACACGTCCATCTCCCAACTTATATCATCACAGACATCATATTGAACCGATTCAACCGCTGCCTGGGCAAGGAAGAGAGCCACATTTGCCAGTCCATAATTTGGTTGCTCGGGGTTAGAACCAAGATAAAAGTAGTTCGAACCCATATCCCCTTTACTAATGATACCAAGTGCATTAATGAATCCATTAAACTGATACATTTGTGAGGGCAACTCTTGCATTGTCATCATGTCAGTTCTGACAAGGACATTGTTGGATATACTACTTGAGGCGGCTACTAATATGGATCCAACAGAAGCAATCAACTCAGGAGATGGTGCTGGAATACTAGCCTTTGACGATGGTGGTAATGCCGTTTGTGGAGGTGTCGTTGGTCGTTTTGATGGTTGAAACGTAAGCTTTGGTTCATCCCATACCGGCTCGGCAGCAATTGGTTTCATTGTAATCGGCGGAAATGTAGGCGATTCATCGGGTATAGTAACTTCTTCAGTGTTATAATCTTGTGTAACTACTTCAGTCGGTGATAATGTTGATCTTATTGGATTCCTGCTTGGCGTATCTGTAACAGGGCTAATTGTTGGAGGAGATAATACAGGTGGAGGAGATGGGCTCTCTGTTGCTGGCTTATTGGTCGGCGGCGGTGTCTTTGGTCGGCAGGATGTAAAGGCTATACAATTCATATCATCCGGACAATCCGTATCTTGACCACTAATACAAGGTTGATGACAATGTTCAGTTACATCTGCCCAATCTTTCCCACAAAAATATGAATGTCTCATATCATCAGCATCTATCATTGGCGCTGGTGTTGGGGGAGAACTTATCGTTGGATGATCAGTGAATGGTGCTTTTGTTAATGTAGTGGGTGAGAATGAAGGTGTTGACGTTGGATTCGTTGGCCTCGGAGACGGGTTATCAGACGGCTCTTGTGTGGGGCGTCTCGATGGACTGTTGGTCATTTCATTGGCATTACAACCATTAATACCTCCATAGCAGACGTCTCCTGCCGGACACTGGTCATCAGGGCAATGTGTCTTTAATGAACAGTTGTCACTTGCCAGTTGCCAACTTTTCCCGCACTGTATGACATAGATTAAGTGCGTTAGATGGGTAATATGAAGTACAATTCAATTAGACAATGTGACATACTCACAAATTTACTATTTCTCGGATCGTCACTGGAAAGTGAAGGTCGTGTCTGTGTAATGACAGAATCATCACCACCCTTTTCTTTTGCCATTAGATCAACCATATTGCATTCCGTTATACCAGCATGGCAACTTTCACCCTTTGGACATTCATCACTGGTTCCTCCAGGACACCAACTGTCTGGACTACAATTACGAACAGCCACTGCCCAAGATGTTCCCTGTTTAAGATAGAGTGTAACATATATGATATGAGAATTCCTTCAGATTACATATCAAAGCATGTAACACCAAACAAACATATACCAAACAACCATACACTTACACAATATCGAACATTCATAGGATCCTTATATGCCGCAGGAGATGGGGTAGGTTCCAACGTAGGTGTTTCTGATATAGGCATACTAGTTGGTGGCATATCTTGATAACATCCCGTACTTCCAAAGCAATTCATTCCGCCTGGACATTCGACAGCTTCTCCACTTGGACACCATATACTACACTTTGAATTAGCATCTGCCCAACTACTGCCACAAAAATTATGTCTTTTTGGTGAATGTTTATCTATTATTTCTTCTCCATCTGATGAGATATTTGCTTCTTCTAATGCTTTTACTATATCTTTGACATTACATGGTAACCCTCCGTAGCAGCTATACCCTTCGGGACATTCTTCTGTGAAGCCAGATGGGCAGTGTGTATCAATACTATTATGTTGTTTTGTTTATTTTGTTTTGTTTTGTGTAGTTTTCATTATTGATTATCAGATGAGACTATTTGCCAATATAACCCCTATTTACATACATACATATACACATTATAAACTCACCTACAATGATCAATAGCACCCTGCCAACCCAAACCACAAAATCTTGTATTACTAATATCATCATATGAAACGTTTGCATATTTGAATGTATTTCCATGGCCTTGTTTACTGTCACAGGTTGTACCGCCAAAGCATATATGTCCCTCGGTTTCACATTCGTCATCTGTTCCTGATGGACAGTGTTGTCGCTCTTCACAGTTATCAGATGCGTCAGCCCTGTTTGTGTATAATTGGATAGATATAGAATGGTGAAGCAAGGTTAATGCATACCATATAATAGACACGATAAGTAAGATTAACACATAGTAACATAGAAACAAGATGTGCACATTTTTGCAATTTGCAACTAACTACTTACCATGATGTGCCGCAGAAGAAATGATTTGAATCTTGAGCATATGTATTATTGATTGAAGTTATAATTATGAAAGATATGTATGTATATGGTATTATACTGCAATGCTGTGATCGTCTTCTCTTTGCAGTGGATGTAGGAGATGAACAATTTTTGTGCACAAGATGTGATCCTTTTTTGTTTCGCAATGATGGAAGTATAACGCCAAAGCCTTTTGGCCTACATCTTCTAGATTTAACAGACATGTTCATAGTCCTATTATTACAATACTCGGCTCCTATTTGGTATACAAGGAAGCAACCACTTGGCAATCGTATTGAGAGGCCTGTTATGTTTTCAGTTTTCATTTTCAATTTTTAGTTTTCACTGTGCAGATACTCCTTTTAGTAGAGGATACCATAGGTACAAGGAGGAGAAGACCAGCAGGCTGCCGGCGGGCCTGTTTAATAACAAAGATGCTTAGCAAACATGACAGAGGACGGAGGAGTGTGATATTCGGAAGAGGAGACAGTAAATACCTATCTACCATTATTGGTTATTACTATTTTCTCAAACTCCTACTAATCTTTAATCATGTCTGATACCTATCCATAGTATGCCATACTAAGCATGGCATGGAAGACAGACAACCTTTCCGATACAATCACAACTCTGAATCTTATCTAATCCCTGTTGAAATTCACTTAATGGTAGTGTACTATCCACTACTGTTTGAATCTTCCCATCGGCACAGTATTGAACTGCTTCTTTTAAGTCCTCCAAGGTTGCTCCGACAGATCCTACAATAGTCTGCTCATATACAATTAGAGGCATAGGATGACATTTGAAGTCATGCTCCTCTCCTGCGTGATATCCAACTAAGACTAATCTACCACGACGACCTAGTGCACCAACCCATCCCACACATGCATCCATTGTCTCACGCTTTCCCACACATTCAAATATGACATCGGCACCTTCCCCGTTTGTATGTTCCCTTACTTTTGCAGCTACATCGTCTCCACTACCATCTATGGCAAAGTCTGCCCCTAATTCGATCGCCTTCTTTTGTTTGCTCTCTGATCTTGCAATTACCCCGACTTTTGATATACTGTATACATTCTTTAAGAGTTGGACTAGTCCAAATCCAACCCCATTACAACCATATATCAAACAGCATTGATCTTCGGAAGTAACACGTCCAAGTTTGGCCGCATGAACCGCTGTAGTAACACCGCATCCAATCGGAGCTGCATTAACAAAAGATAAATTATCGGGGAGTACTACCGCATTATTTGACGGTGTAACTAGATACTCTGCCAATCCACCGTCACTAATGAATCCATGTTCAGCTTTTAACGCTGGGCATACCTGTTCATCGCCTTTTTTACACCATCTACATTTCTTACAACCGACATAATAGTAATTGATCACTCGTTCTCCAATTCTACTTTCATCTATATCACTACCAACTGCAACTATCGTACCGACAGCCTCGTGTCCTAAAGTCATAGGTTGTACACCTAATTGTAATGTACCATCTGCAAAGTGCAATTCTGTATGACATAATGCTGCTGCTTCAACCTTGACGAGTACGTCAGTCGATGAAGAACATGATGGTCTAGGTAAATTCTCAAGAGTTAGTGGCTCATTTGCTCCATGATATCGAACTGCCTGCATTGAAGACATACTGACACTGTAATATACTGAATACTTACTTCGCTGTTGTTGATATAAGTATATTTGAGCATCAACAAGCATATAACAAACAAACAATAATCAAGCGTAAATACAATAATGTGCCTTTATTTACAAAAATGGATACCACACAAGGGGTATCCTTTTCGAGAGAAGTCAGGCAGGGTGAGAGAGACGATGATGATGAATGGTGTAAGTTGTATCATAAAGCACCAGTTATGTTACTCTACTATATCAGAAATGATGCATCATTTACATCCCAATTGAATGTATCTTCGTCCGCACAATAGGGACCCACATCTGCATCTTTGTAGAATTCCTTTGGGGAAGCAAGTCTCCAATCAACTCTTGATTCCTTGATTTCCGGCTTAAGTTGCCATTCGTCTATTATGACATCATACAAACCAGGACCTAATTCTACTTCTTGTCCATTCTCTGATGTACCAACTATACTTTTGGGTATACTCCACTTGATCCCAGCAGTAGCAGGACCCTGAAGACCATCTAATATAGGATGAAACAGAAAGCTTTCACAAGGTGTGCCAATTTCTTTCTTCCGGTGTACTTTGTCCCAAGTTTCCTCCTTTCTATCAAACTCCCAGTTGTAACTAAATCCCTTCTTTTCCCTACGATGTTCTTTACATTCATGATATGATACTATCTTCACTTCATCAAAGGTTGAAAGTTGTGTTGCATACTTGATAACAGACCGAACTCCTTCTCCGTTACTATATTCTGGTAGACGAAACACAGCCTCACCATCCGGAGGTACAAAGAGACGTATATGAATCTTGACTACTCCTGAATCAAGACTATCCTCAGGTATGTCCTCAAATCTCCACGCTATGGAAAAGTCACCTCTTCTTGTACCCTGTGTTGCTCGAGCATATGTAAGATCCTGGGCAGAGTTGGGAAAACGTGGCCAAAACAGTACTTTCTTTCCACCGGTAGTAGATGGATGAAGCTGAACTCCCGCAACACTTGATACCATCCATTCAGCTGTTGCCCCGAGCATGGGATGATTGTGTGAATATAAATCCTCAGACCTCCACCAACTTTCCCAATGTGTAGTGGCATTATGTGATAACATATACTCGAAAGTACCACAACCAAACCCTGTGGCCTTGCCTAGAGCTAGATTGTGAAACCCATTATCTGATAAGGTTTGAAGAGCATACCGTACTGCAAAGATACCCTCGGAGAAACCATGCCATTGAGACCAACCCATACTCCATTCTTGTCCTCGTTTTGTTATTTCTCCTGATTCAATCATTTCTTGTTTTGTTGTTTCGGACATTTCTCTTACAAATGTATTCTCTTCTGATCCAGGCCATGTATGACCCCTCCGTTCAAAGTACTTTCTAAGGACTGTACATCTATTCTTCCCATGCACTACCTTAGAGTAGAGGCTCATCTCAGGTCCAGGACTTAGTTGCCAAGCAGAACCTGGCTCTGGAGGTAGAAAGGCACCATCTTTCCGTTGATATAGCCCGGCAATACGATCCTTTACACGGTTGGCCAACTTTAATGCTAAAACAGATTCCTTCTTCCTTCCAAGCTTAGCAGCAATATAGGCAATAGATCTTGCACTAGCCATATAGAAACTCTGATGCATGAGCCATGTATCTCGTCCACGAAAGGTCAGCCAGTCACCTAATCCACTCCCTTCTCTTGTATAGCCTTGTAACTTTTCATCATATCCCTTGGCCAACAACCCCTTATCGAAATGCAATTGAAGAAAGTCCAACCATTTCACATGGTTGTCGTAGGATTGTTCAAGTAGCTTTAAGTCTCCGTAGTGTTGCATATGTCTTGCTGTCATGACGATGGGAGCACTAGCCCATACCGTCTCACCTGAGCCAGTACCAATACCAGCATAGTCATTCAATGCCAGCCAATAACTAGTGCCTGCATATGCACCATTATCCCACTGCTGATCACCCCAATCCCAGACTACTTTTCTGTAGAATGAACTCATATCATACATGTGTAAACTTGATGGTGAATCGGCTAAGATATCTCCTCCATACTGTATCTTTTCCCTATGTGGACAGTCCGACTGGACACTTAGCATGTTGCTATTCATGGCATTCTTCACAAGCTCATATCCACCATTGAGACGTATATTGCTACTACTGAACGTTCCCCATTCATTGAATGCTGTCCGATATGCCATTGCATACATGCCTACTGGAGGATGTTTTGTACAACAAACCTCTGCAAAGCGGAATGCATGTGTAGTGAAGTGTGATTGCCGAGCACTGGCAAAACTGCCTCCTCCTGATTTAGGGAGAATGTATACATCTCGTTGTAACAATGATCCGGCCTCGATATGATCTTTGGGGTAGCTGGAAGATGCGCGTTTCACAGTTTACGAAGTTAGAGAGAGATGATAGGAACTTATGTTAGAACACATGGGTTGCAAAGGCAAAATTAAGGCAAAGTAAGGTCAAACGAAGTAGTCAACTTGTCGACACTTTATGTTGAACACACGCATTCATATGACAAACCAATACTAACGCGGACTTTCCAGGGTCCACCCTTGCCTTCTGCATCACCTGCCTTCTTTGACTTGTGCTTAGGTCCTCCGTCGTGCAAGCCCATACCAGCAACGACTGTTTAGTTGAGGTTGGTGTATATTAGATGTAAGAAGACGAGTATTAGACGATGCAGACAATTGAAATCATTGAAACAAGAAACTCACCAGCTATATTGATATCACCTCTTGTCAATTCAATCGAATCACCATACACAACTGTGATGAATGATTCGTCAGGATCTAATGTACTAACAGTATGACCACGTGGATAACCATCTTCCGGAACAATTGGTCGAGGCAATCCCTTTTCAAACCGTACCATACCCGAGAATCCTTTACCAAAGTCAACCATCCATCGTCCTTCATCAAGTTCATAAACCTCCTCAGGCATAATCTTCTCCATGGGTAGTACGGGCGGTATCTCATTGGGTATTAACTTACCAATCGGTGCCAGTTTATGACTAGGCATAATTGGACCTCGTTCACCGGCACCTCTTGCCTTGGCATTCGACTTTATATGTAAACTGTGTCTCCATGATTCTAATGTTGTATCACTTATATAATTCTTTGGTTTTACCCATGAATGAATGTTTGTTGGATTTGATACTACTTCATCCTTCCATCCAGGTAAACTATCCCAATTTTGAAACTTTGACATGGATTGTAAATCGATATATTCACCAGTAAACAAACTTGATTCTCTTAAATGTCCCTTGGCAACTTGCCAACCAGATGCACCATAACCAGTGGGAAAGAGAACTTTCGTCTCACCAGTCTTTTTATATGTAATATGTAATTGAGCAATACAGGTAACTGCCCCATGTGGGAAGTAGAACAATCGTATAAAACTACCAGCAATCGGTCGATGATCCCACCATCCACTACCCATGGAAATACCAACAACATGTTCCTTCCGTGCCTGACCATTACCCGTTAAGAATTTGGTAACATCATATCCACGGTATGATACACGTTGTGCAAAGTCTGTTAGTGGCGGATCTAACGGACCAGAGGAACTAAGCGGTACGCCATCTAAACTTGTTCGGAATGATCCCAATCCACTCACTACAAGAAGTGCCGATGCTACCTCTGTCATGTCCTCTTCAGCATCCAAGGCAGGTAACTTTACTCTAAATATGGGTAATTGACTCCTCTTTTCCCAATTTTGACATGCCACATCCTGTGGACCTAATCCATCCTCATTTACTACCTTATTATTACCCCAGAATGCTGACGCGTCGGTATTACTCCATGATGACAAATCAACAGGGTGTGATATCCATTTACCTACCCAATCATGCTGTGACGGTCCAATAGCAAACTTTTGTACTTCCGAAGTGGCAATATTACCACCGGTAACATCATTGGAATCCCAAATTTTCACATACCATTCAATAATTACTCCTATACCTACCTTTGGTCCTAATTGCTTCATGGATATGTGTACAACATCTGGTAATCCATTCGGTGTTGATACCTTGCCTGAATTCCATAATGTTGATCTTGTATTATCATGTGCTAATCTTGTAACAATTTGATATGCAGTCGTTTGTATTATATTCTCTGGTCGGGCATTACTCTTTGCTTTACTCCTCCATCGAAAGTCTATATAATCTGATAAGACTATAGGCAAGAATTCTTCTGATAGTGCATTATTCTTCTTGTTAGGTGACCCACCCGCTTTTTTAATCCGTTGTAAATGATTCACAGATAGATCAATTGGTATTATTGATCCATTATTTTGTGTATCTTCATTATCATCACCAATTGCATTTAATTGTATATCTGTGGAGAAGATTGGACCTTGATTAATCCACCATTTCTTGGGGGTGCGATCTTTTGGATGTGTATTTGGATTGATGTAGTCGTCATCTTCTTTGATAGCTTCTTCTTCTTCATCTGACGCCTCTTGATCATCATCAGTCTCATCCTCGTCCTCTTCATCGTCACTACCTTCGTCATCAGTATCTCTAACAGGTAAATCGTCACACCAAACTCGTTCCAACATACCCGGTAAGTCAACCTTAAGTTCCTCAGAACTACCCTCACCTCCCGTACCATAATATAAATTGCCATCATTAGACAATTCATCATTAGGTCGTTTTGTAAAGCATCCTTTAGCTACAAGATGATGAAAGAGAAGTGATTATAACATAAGTCATGATGAAAGAGAAATGAAGTAACTTTATGTTAGTTCATATGATATACAAATGGGCAATATCAATAAAGGCAAACTGAGTTCAAATGAAGTAACACACAACAAACCAATACAAACGCGGTACTTTACCTGGGAATGTATCACGTGCATAAAAGTAACCATTTAAATCTAATAATTCAAACATTTGTTCACATTGACTTTGTGTACATGCTATATGCTTCACTTCTGACTGCACTTCGTTCCATGCAGCATTGTCGTTATCAATACCACCAACACTATTTCTACCGCTAACATCAGTAGCAGTATCAATCAAACTATCTAAACTTTCAACAATAACATCACCATTGGTTAATGTTGTAATTTCATTTGATAAATTTGTATACTCTGTTGATAAGGATGATAATTGATATTCTAATTTGGCTATTTCGGCTACTTCACGATTTGACGGACCTCTATTGTGTCCTTTATGCTGTCCTTTGGCATTGTATAGTCCCTTTGGATCATTGATAATATGTCCGTTAGTAGAAGTAGAGGTATTATTGTCGAGAGAGGCATGCTGTCGAACAATTGATGCGAATATAACTAATATTGATATAGCTAAGATTGATAATAGTTGAATTATTATACGTGGATTTCTCCATCCTAAATTAGTAGAAGAGGAGGAGTATGGATTGTTTGTATCGATATTGTTACTGTTGGTACGTCGTGCTGGACTTCGTGTAGGAGTTGCAACCATTTTGCTCGCTGATTACTTTTATATATACAGCTCTAGCGATATTGATATTTTGCACTATACTAGAGAAGACAATCTTGTACTGATATTGACGACCTTAGATAGAGCGCCCGACGCTTGATATATGAAGTATATAGAGATAGGGCCGCTTATTATCTCACTACTCACTGGTGCACTTCCTAACTTTTTTTTTCTCCTCTGAGCGGTATCCTTTTCTCCGGGTCACCACCAATTGAAAGAGCAAGCATATTCCAGCTATCTGAGTAAGCATCAGGCAGTGGGATGGTTTAGGTTGTAGATGGGAGGCTATCCACTCTTTGTCTATTGATATATCATCATTATAATATAAGTAACATGAGTGGTTTTGAATTTCAATTGCAGAAAACTGAAACTACTCTCATAATTTTTTATTTTTAGCACGCATCACATCTGCTTATGCACCAATCGAAACTCTATTGGTTATTGCAATATACAACTTGGTATACACAAAATATAGTAGTAACGCATCAGTTTTTAACGCTTGTTCGATTAGTAGTGCTTTTGGGGCGGAATTCTCAATATTGATCGAGAAATAATATACTCAAAGTAGGTACGACATCATCTCCCTAACTTTTTACGAGTGAAGAATTATTGCAATATACAATACCACTTGCAGTCTCTCCGAGACAACAAATACATGACTACGAAAAGACTCAGCCAAGAGACGCTGCTTGCGGTTGAGCAGAATTCTATTGAATTAAAATGTTTACACATAGGCGTAGGCAACATGACGCACTCTCGTGGCGAAAAGTTCGATGATGGAGAATTCCACTCAAGCAACTCTGATGACTATGATCGACTTGGTACCGCTATAGGAAATAATACACAATTGACACAATTGATGATTGACAATTTATATAATAAGATTATTTTGGATGTCATAAATGAGCGATTTTACGATGGCATCAGAAATAACTCTTCTATTACTGAGTTGCTTCTTCATTCCATTAGACCTAGATCTGGAGGTAGAATAAGATACAACAGTATTGCTGATGTGGCCCTTGAAGCATTGAGGGCATGTCAGGAAAAGAACATTCTTACTAAATTACATATCAATACAATGCAATTGGTAAGCTCGGCGGAAGAGAACAGATTTGTTGAAAGTCTGAGGGGTTTCACAAATCTAAGAGAAATTACATATATACACTCAGAGTTAACGGATGACCAACTATTGCTTATGGTCGAAGCCATCAGAGGGTATGCTTTGATTGAAAATCTTGAATTATTCAGCAATAGAATTGGAAATGCTGGCTGCGAGGCACTCGCAACATTACGCAATGTAACCAAGGTTAATTTTACTCATAATAACATTGGTAATGAGGGTATGATTGCAATTGCAAATAGTTTGTCTGAAAACAATCATCTTCGGGATCTAATAGTCAGTTCGAATCCATTAGATGTAAGAGCTGTCACAGATTACTTTTCTAGAGCACTTTGCAACGCTGCCAGCATCAACGATATATACACGTCAAATCATACACTTGAAAGTATAAAATGTCATGGGTTGTTCGGAGGCAGTGTCACCTCATTACTAGAAATGAATAAGAAGACAAACAAAAGGCATGTTGCAATCGAAAAGATATTACTGTATCATCCTCCTATCGATATAGAACCACTGTTTGATTTGAGTTTGGAGGAAGGTGACAGTGGACAGGACTTGAAAGCATTGCCTCATGTGATATCTTGGTTTGAGACTGCGGCGGAAGCTATTATCGACGATAACAAGCTATCTGCAAATGACCTTGAGATCAAAAAGATATCTGCAATTTATCAGTTTGTAACTGCCATGCCGATGTTGTTCATCCCAGCTTCTCTTGCTCTTGACAATGGAATTGACAAAAAGCGAAAGAGGAGTAGTGACTAGTGCTTTTGTCCGGGGACGACTGAAGGGTCCAAAAGTAAATATTATAATATCAGTCTATTCGAGGTATCAGTGGCAGCGGTGTGGTTGTGCTGACTACCCTCTATTACTGTTTTGTCTCATTATCGGCTCTTCATCTTGAACTTTGCATAGAATCAGAATAGTTTTGATATTTTGGACACAAGATGTGCACAAAAAATTAGAAATGGCTACTTATGTCAACTTGTTATTGTACAAACATTACCCTAAGCTCTTACTAAACTCGTTATATCTTATATCTACATGGACCTAACCGTAACAGGAAGATACTTGGTCACTAAACTTCTATATTTTTTGGAGATAAGTATGTGATACGAGTACCCAATGCCGCTACCTCCTCCTCTTCATGGCCACTGCTCCCATTCTTGAGTGCAAGACATGATGTATGACTATTATTAGGGACAAGGTTTGTAGATAGTACAAGGTCACGAATACTTTCATCAACATGGTGTGGATCAATTGGATTTGCCAATCGAGCATGATTGAAATGACTCAAGAGATGAGCCTCATCCATCACTTCCTCCCTGGCATTACTAAAACTTCCATAGACGTAGTCAACTAGATAGAACTCATCGAACACCGCTTTGTCATCTGTGGTATGATCAAATCCAAACTTTTTGAATCTATATGCAAGTGTCTCGTAAGATTTGGACTTAAAGAAGCAACAGTTTCTTGTCAATGGAGTTTTAACATCCAAGTATACATAGTGCCTGTTGACATTAGACAAGTGTAAACAAGAGGTAAGATTAGCTCGTCATTCCTTCATTCATATTGCAAAGGATGAAACTTGAACTTACAACTTGAAGCAGCAGGGGATGAAGAGCAATAGAAGCATTGGTATGATCAATAGGATACCGACCACCATGGTACCACATGCCCCACTGTTCTTCGATGACGTCGACCCCCCATAGTATGAGTATGTTTCAGTTTCCTTGCATCCTCCGAATAGAGCTCCAAAAGTAATGAATAATACGGTAAGAAGTAGAAGATCCCAGAAAAGCCAGTGTACTCGGCGTGGGCCTAGGGTGAAGTAGGCGTCCACAATCTTGAATCGGGGTATGACACGAGTTTGGACCTTCTTTGGAAAGCACCATAGCTGTCTGATAGTAGTTGCAATGACTGAGGTATAGAACATAACATGTAAATGAATATGAGAATGCCATGAGCAAACATGAAATATACAACGCAGACGCAGATAGAAATAGAAGCACTTACCCACATGTTCGTAAAACTGTAAACTAGTCTCCTCTTTAGCAAAGAGGATAGGTTTGAGATGCACACTATGCATATGAAACAAAAGATTCCCTAGGCCATCTATACGAGCGGGTGTTTTTGAGCTAGTTAGATCATTGCCATTGCCGTAGATAGTGCTATTGATATCAGGTTTATCCTTGCTTGGTTGGATACTCATGATCTGATGATACGTTGTTGTTGTTCGTTTGTTTTGATTGATGTTGATTGATTGCTACTATTTGTATTTTATAAAGAGATGGTATGGGTGTGAAAGAAGAACTCCTCTACTACTACTACCAACTAACCGAACACCCAGGCTGCTACTATGAAGTTCTTGATCTTGCAATTACCCAAGTTAGCATTCTCATCAAGCCACTGGCATTTACTACTGTGAAATAAGAACCCCAAGTTACTAGCGTTTCCCACATTTCAGACTATTTCTCTTCTACTTATAACATATCAGTAGTAACGATACCTCTCATTAAATGCAGCAGCTTCATCTCTCTGTTTAGTCTTGATCTCATCCAAGTACGTCTGATATAATTGCAATGCTGTGGTATAATCGTCTTTTGTTGCATGTCCTTTTGAGTAAAGATCTTTAACCTCCTCCAAAGATTGAAAAAGTCCATTCCTTACTGAAATCATGAAGTGTTTTAATGCTCTGTCCATGTTGCCTTTTCTTTTTGATTCAATAACTCCTAGATTGTGTCTTGCTTCTTCACATCCGCTCACAGCTGCTAGCTCATAATAATATACAGCCTTCACTTTATCAACTTCTACACCTTCACCATTATTATAGGCAAAGCCGATACAAACATATGCTTCAGAATGACCGCTTTGTTATAATCTTGCGGATATCCGTTTCTCCCCTCTCTGTCGTAGGATGATGGTAATGGAACTCTACAGAAAGGACACTTCTTTACGTCAACTTTATTGCCTTGGTTATCATAAACAGGTGCATGAGCACATCCACTGCATATAACTTTTCCACAACATGCATAATACCCACGTCCTGTTACAAGTGATGGTATACGAATGAAACAAATTGGACAATATTCATCAGGATTTGGTGGCTCTTTGAAGAGTTTCTCATCGTGCAACTCGGCAGCACGCTTCCTACACTCTCTCTTATGTCGAGATCGATGGGCAATTTGACATTCTCTATTGCAATATTTCACCATCTTGCATGCCGTACACGCTTTTAGACTATTACTACCCTCTTCACCTTTACCACAGTTGGCACATATATCAGCGGATAATTCTTTATTAATACTACTATCGGCAGAGCTCATAATGTCAGTGGTTTGTTATGGTATGTAGAGGTAATCGCCAGAGTTGCAAATTGATGTGTTGTGTCTTGCTTGACCTTTCTTCTTATTAATGATAGTTATCTTTAGTCAATTTATTAGTAAAGAATGTAAGTGATGTTGATAATATGATTGTTGTATCGTTTTGTTGGGTAATGAAAGAGCAACAATGATATATAATTCACGAGTTAGAGAATGCACAATAGATGTGTACTTTTTGTAAAACCTTTCGTCACACAAGAGCCTCGAGAGTGCCACTATCGAAATATCGTTAAAAACTGAATGTATTCGGCTGTACTTTGGTATACGAAATCAATTACTTCCTAACTCTTTTTGTTGGCTTTGTTGGTAATATCAGGCAATAACCTGCAATAACCAATGTTGATGTCTATTACTCTTTTGCAATGCAAAGAGAGTTATATGCACTAACGACTACTGAATACCTCTACTGATGTTTATGGCCTTAATAATAGAGTGGCCGGCGCTTAATACAGAGATTAGATGCAACACAAGCATAAAGGGCCAAGAAGAAGTAGCCAGAGGATTGAGGAGGATGCACTATCAACACTCTCATACATAAATATTAGATAGGTGATAGGGCCGCCGGCCGCTTCTCATCACTGGTGCACTAACTTTAATAAAGAGTTTTCCAATATTTGTCGTGCATGAAAACTTTAAACATCATATTCGCCATGAGTAAGAGTTAGCAAACACCATCCCCCTGCTTCCCCTATCTTTACGGGCACGCTGCATCAAAAGTATAAACTCAAGTACGCAGATATTGCAGATACTTATTGTCAATCTATCAAAGAATCTATTCATAAGTTATCAATATAAGAAATGTAGTACTCAATACAAAAGATAGAAGATACCTCTAAAAAAGATACTTGGAACACGACCTCTCAACACTTGCAACTATAGCAAACTGATGGACGATGGAAGGTTGTAGAGCGAGCTACATATCTATCTCTAGGCTCCTTATGATATATAAGTATAGATTACTTCATATCCCAATATATAAACAACATTACTATCATAATAGTAGGCAGCATTCATTATATTACTATTACAACTAAATAAATACATCATGATGTAATCATCTATATTGTGACCATCCTATGATGGTCAATTGGTTTGTTATATACCGGGAATGGTATGTACACCAATACATTCTTACTGCCTCCGTCGTCGATTATGTTAAATTAGTTGTGTAGATATATTCTGTTGTTGGCCACATCAAAAAGAGCTCGTACTCGTGGATGAGGATTTATATGTAAAACAAAATGTTTAGTACACGACCACGCAAATTATAAGTGGAGTTGCACATGCACCATTACAACTCAAACTAATTTGACCCTATACTATACCATACCCACTACAGTAAACAATTCATATACCATACATATGGATAAATCAGGTTGATAATAAGTTAGTTCATATATGCCACAACCAAAACAACAACTACACAATCTCACATGCACCACTCGCCATTGCAATAACACACCAACAATCATCACATACACTACACAATTGTTTAGTACGCATTATCAATTAATTATACCTATTCCACAATCAATACCATTCAATAATTGAGGTTGGGGTATTAATACACTTAATTGTACAACTAAATCCACACATTACTATACTACACAACATAAACAACAACTAATGCTAATTAACACTGCACCATCACATTTAAAATCTATTACACTTATCTATTAAGTTTAATGCACATTATCTATTAAGTTTAAAGTACATTAAGTATACCTGTACCAATCATTGGGTATCAAATAAATAACACTAACAATTAGTAACCTCCGACAATACACGATTACACAATGGCACGAAAGTCAAAACACCAAGGTACTAATAGTAGTAACAAACGTCCAAAAGTTGAAGAAAAGTTAGAAGATGCGGTGTGGTTTCTAAAGAAGTGTAATGCACCAACTGAAATTATTGAGGATGCGGAGAAGATATTGGATGCGGATACTTCTACGCTAGGGGATGTACAAAAGATTCTACAACGTGCACTTAAACTTCTCAACAAGCACAATATCGCCAACTTTGATGAGTTGAAGACGGAATATGATGCCATACGTAAAGATCTCGAAGATACACTTAGTGCAATTGAAAATGGCAAGTATAAGGGCAGTCTCAACTTTGGGGACGGAATATCTTTACTAACATGTGCCATTATCATCAAGCACTACGCCCCGTGGTCGTGCCGAGGGAATAAGTGCCGCCGTGGGTTTGTCTCTAACCTCATCAAGAGAACAAACCAGTGCATTGTACCCTTCCTTAACAATGTCCCCAAGTCTTTGAATAAGGAAGCTGGGTATGATATTGGAGTGCCGATATTGCCAAGAGTGTTGATGATTCGGTTGCATTTGTTGACATGAGAATCATTACTCCTAAGAAGAAGAAGAAGTGTAAATCAGAGTTCAAGACTTTCTACAAGGATGCTAGTATTACAAAGGGGCAAGCCAACTTACTCGGATTCATCTTATATGCTTTTCATGTCAAGGCACATCATGTGCATTGCGGGGAAGGTGATGATACATGGTCTATACCTGTTGCATGTGCAACAAAGGAAGGTTGGCAAGAGGTATTCAAGAGTAGTGAAGAAGTTGATACGGGCGTCATCAAGTTTTTGAAGTACGTTGCTCATGGTCAATGTTGGGCCATGCGTCTCCCCTTGATGAATGAAGATGTCCACACGGATGAGCTACTTGATCATTACAATTATGCTCTTGTTGAGTTGTACAAG
>Ga0214477_100625_pt1 | contig 23417 bp, 15 predicted proteins | sample M1_20Mar14CPVII9_FD_165058 | JGI IMG/M metagenome (GOLD analysis project Ga0214477, IMG submission 165058) | Marine eukaryotic communities from Monterey Bay, California, United States - M1_20Mar14CPVII9sort6BwellC16 | ecosystem: Environmental > Aquatic > Marine > Unclassified | place: USA...
TCTCCATCGTTCTTGTCAATGAAACACTTCATGATCGGAGCTAAGTCTGGATACGCTCAATGTTTGGAACGTGTCAAAGATGGCTTTGCAGGTGGCATGGTTACAAAAGCTGACTTTGAAGAGACGTTGCGTATGCACAAGGAATCACTCGATGAGATGAAGAGTGACCAGAGGGACAAAGCAGCTGCTTTGTATCCCTTTACGAGTTGGGGGGAACGTAAACAGTAGTGAACGAAGAAATACATTTGAGATAAAAGCTAGACAAACCTTTCAATCTATATTTTTACATAACATATATACCCAGTGTACTACATCTCTCTGGGTCTAGCCTGTTCAACACACCCTCGCTATCCAAATTCTCAATTTAAGCACAAATCAACACACCACGTTGTGCCTGCTGAGAATGCTGACGTAAATAATCACCCTTACTACCCTCAGTACCCTCATTAGACACTTGATGACAACACATATTACCATTTAAACTAAAAACATCCAATATCTGTGTTAATATACTTGTACATCCACCACCATCATCATTACTTGTTTTACTACCCTTACTGTTGGGTGATATTGAACGTTGTCTTCTCTTCCCATTGGTAGGAAGACTGCCACTACTCTTATTAGCAGTGTTGTTGTTACCACTACTTCGTGATCCATCACTATCATCACCTCGAAACAGACTATGGTACGCAGTGCCGAATGCTCGTGAATGTCTTGTCATTCTTGGTGGACTTTCTAGGTTGGATGATCCACCAGACCCTGAAGTGGGTAAGGGAGTTAGGAATGTCGTACCTTCGAGTGTCTCCTCTTCTCCAGATGATATGAACGAGTCGTTGGATGATGAATCATTGGATACTGTCAGTAGTATTGGTTGGTTGATACTGCTCGTCATAGTAGTGGCGGCAGTAGTGGCCGGCTGCTCATCAGTAAAAGGTGCAGCCTTAGGCACAAGATTCATCTCCTTAACAGGTGAATGATGTCGTGCCTTCTTAGTAATCAACTGTTCACTGGCTAGATGTGTCGGACTAGGCGGCACGATGATAATTTGACCTTGTGAATTCACTGTCCACTTGTGTTTCATCTTCTCTCTTCCTTCTCCAACTGCAGTAGTGGAGGAGTTGTTGCCAAAGTCGGGTGTGATTACTACATTGTTCAATGCATCATATTCAATCCCCTCTTCTTCCTTATCTTCTGAACCTTCAGTATCCTCACAGATAGGCGAGGCTCTACTAATCTTAATCCGCTGTCTCTCTTCTCTCATACTTCTAGAGGACTCCCCGACTGTACTATCACAACAGTCGTTAGTAGTAGCCAATCGTATTTGTAAGTTATGCTCATCATCAATTTGAATTGATGAATCATCTCCTGATGTTAAGGAGGCTTTATCTTGTGATTTGGAAAATTGTAGTTTATAGTACGATGGTGGTTTAAGTTTCTTGATTCTGCTACTACTACTACCCTTACTGGGGGTGCCCTGTTTTGGTGATTTGGAACTGTTGGATAATGACCGTAAACTACGTTTTGAGGAACTTAGTGGTGACCTATCTGGTGATGACTTATCAATATTGAAACTATCAGTAGTGCCGAATATAGATTGTACGTTGAAACTATTTGAAGTTTCTTGTGTTGGTAGTGGATTACATCTGTCTAGTTTGTTTGGAGTCGTTGGTGACTGTGAACTGCTTAGGGTAGTAGGCTTGTTGACAGCGGTACCGACCTCGACACTGCTAGCTGATAATTGATGTGGTGGCCACTGCTGTTGATCATCAATAGTTGGCTTTGGAGTAGCTGGACATGATATTACATAACTTTCACTCTCACTACTGTTCGATGGCTGTTGTTGTTGATTATTATTGTTATGACGACGAAAGATTGAAGTTGGTGAAGAACTTTTGTAAGTTAGGGGTTTACGGAAGATGTTATCTACTCGAGTCTTCATTGTTTAGTAGTTGTCTGTTGGTTATTGATGATGGTAGTAATAATATGTTTATCGTCTTTGCAATAATATATTTCCCGACAACTTGGCTGATATGTTTATATGTTATGTATGTTCACTTCAACAACTAATAATTGCAATAACGGCTCATATGATCCTTTAATGATAGAAGTTAGACCGCGGGCTCAATGTTGCATTGGTTTACATAATGCATCTCACCAGATCTCACTACAATAAGTTAGAAGTAGATGTAATATATTATTCTTTGGGTTAAATATTCTCATATATTTCATAAGATTTAATATTACCTTTGGGTATCATATGTGTATGCGGTATTCACAAGGGCTTGGGGTGAAAAATAGACCGCGTGTTTTCGTGAGCGCCTTTCTTCTATTTGATTTGAAGAGAAAGGATACCGCCGCCCGCGAGAGTACGTTCCCACGTACTCTTTTGTACATGATACATATAAATATGCAATCACTATGTAACCCTACAAAACCCTACCTAACTAAATAATCAACAGTTGCTCATCAACTAGCAACTCAAGGGCGGGGTACATATGGATTCCAGATCTTGGATTAGACTGGCTGAATAAGTTATGTGTGTTGGATTCACTAGGATAGTATGTGCTATTATGTCTAAAAGTAAGTAGAAGACTAAAGTATTAGTTATCTAATGCATACTCTCACACTAACCTATCTAGACTAACAAATATCACCGCCGCCGTACAAACTGTTCCCGTATACATATCCCGCAACTTCCCATCCAATAAACATAACCATAACATCTAAACATTTAACCCATAATATGATCACTAATTGTAAAGTGCACGTATTACTACCCCCTTTAAGTACTTGCTAATTATCCCCCCTTAACTTTATAGCCAAATTATGCTGATCCATACTATACATTCCTAATAACTACCGGAAAAAACGAACTAGGTTGCAATTCCTAAATATTAAATCAACCCTATAACGTATCCCAATATCAATTACGATTAGGAGGCGGTATTCTGCTGCTGTCCCTCCATTTCCTCCTTCTTTGAATTAACCTTTGTTTCAAATTCATTTATCTGACTTTGATACTTTTCATAACTTTCTAAAACTTGTTTCATAGTTTCTGACTCGGGTGTTGAATTAGCCTTTGATAAATTAATTATATCATATACTTCTATACCAAACTCTTGTTTCTTAGATTTAATATCACGTTCGAGGAATGCTATGTCGGTTTTAAGCATTGTTTTAGCACCGGCATCTTGTACTGTGTCGACGAAGCGTTTTGATGCACTTTTCATTGAGGTTAGTAGATCAGCCATGATTGTTATTTTTTGTTAGTTTATGGAGATATGTCGGTTAGATCACAACCAATAGTGACGTTTTATTAATGTGCTATTGATATTGATAAGACGAGACAGGCTGTTTTTGTATTGGGGCTACTACAGATATTGAATGGTAGGAGAGTTCTCTAACGCGGCTTCTCTATCTCTGATCTCTAGTCTATGTGATTATGTGATTTTGTGAATCGGAAGTCGGTTGTGTAGCCAAATTTTAATCTTATTCGGAGTTGCAAATCAGCAAATCTTTTGTTGCTAATCTCCACCACATAATTTAACTCTCTGCATCAACTCCATAGCTTTATCTAATCATGTAAGTGGCAATGGCAAGGGAAGAAGTTCTGTATGATATTAGGGATGAATGTGTAGGAGGCGACGGCGGCGACAGATTCAAGGGTTTGGATACCATTGATCATATATTTTTATGAAAGCTGACACAGGCTGATCAATATCTTCCCCAGTGCACGAGTGGGGAAGGAGTAGCTGTGGATATGAGTTATTAATGCCTTACTATTGCTACATATACACCTCGGAAATGGATACACAGGCGGCAGTCTTATTCTCTCTTCTTCAATCTAATCTTGAATCTCACACAAACAAAAAAATATCTTTTTCGTATCTTTAATATCTAATATCCGTCACAGGTCTAATCCCAAGTGTTACTTTGATATTACCATCGGGGGCAAACCCGCTGGACGTGTTGTTATGGAATTACGTGCCGATGTTGTTCCTAAGACTGCCGAGAACTTCCGTTGTTTGTGTACTGGTACGTGTCTAATATAAAAGATATTATTTAATGAGAAGGGGGTGGTGTCTTGTTTTTTGCCTGTTTGGGGATTATTATTGTGTGTTGTTGCTTAAAACAGAATATCATTATAGTGTACTAAATTGAAATGTATTCAGTAGTGGTGGGTGGCGATGGTCCATTCTAAATTCTCTATTCGATTTTTAATGAAAAACAAAAATACTTACATCATTCTTTATACCAAATCAATCTAATTCAATACAGGCGAGAAGGGATTCGGATTCGCTGGATCATCATTCCACCGTGTCATTCCTGGATTTATGTGCCAAGGTGGTGACTTCACCAACCACAACGGTAAGTTTTAGTTTGCTTCTTGATGTTTGTTCATATCTTGCGTCAGCCTTTGATTTAGTTCGGTAGAATCTCATGTAATAATGTTTCAATATTATATTAGGTACCGGAGGAAAGTCAATCTACGGAAACAAGTTTGCCGATGAGAACTTTACTTTGAAGCATACCGGCCCAGGAATCTTGAGGTAAGGACTTTCATTAATGGATTGGTATCTTATATTGATTGCAATACACTTATATTATATACTCATACAAAACACCCATTTCATCTTAATCCATATACTCACAACAACAAACTCATTTCATCTTAATGAATATAGTATGGCCAACGCAGGCCCCAACACCAACGGAAGTCAATTCTTCCTATGTACTGCCGAAACCGCCTGGTTAGATGGTAAGCATTGCGTCTTCGGTTCCGTCGTCGAGGGTATGGATGTCGTTCGTACCGTTGAGGGTGTTGGATCTAGCAGTGGTGCTACCAAGTCTCCTGTTATGATTGCCTCTTGTGGTCAGCTTTCATAAATGATGATGATAATGAATCATGAAAGAGGTATTTGGGGGGTTTATCGGCTAGTTCTTGAGAAGAGATTTACCTATTTTCAAGTTGGTATAATTTAGTGGGGATGAGAGATGCTCGCTAACATTGGAGGATAATGACAATTAAATGACATTAGAGCCCCATTTATTCGATCTAAAATATCTATAGAAATTGGTCCATTATTCATCTTGACACTAAGAGTGATATATTCCGATATTGACTGATCCATATAAGTAATAGATTCTGTCTCTGAGCCGGACCTCTCTCTACCAATAACTTAAGTTGTGCCTTCCCCACTATTTCGGATCACTTCCTGACTATTGCTACTGTGTTATTGTAAGAAGTGAATGTACATCATGCTTTAGAGTCTTCTCGTGAAGCGAGAGGCGATTCGAGGAGGGGTGAGGACTTTTCTGTCGGTATCCTTTCTCGCTTGGTGGCAAAAAATCGGATGCAGAATGAGTCGTTAGTAGAGGAGTTTGTTTGCAATGGTAGTTTATATAGGTACCAATAAATAAATATTAATATGTCTATTATATATGTTTCATTAAATAATTGAATCAATCAGTTAAAAATATGAGGGGTAACTACCAACAACAGCAACATAATGGTACCTCCAACCAATACAATAATAATAAATCGAAATTTGAAAACTTTATGCAATCTCAACAACATACCAATACCAATATGAATAATGGTATGGTGGGAAGTGATAATAATCCACTATCACCATCGAACATGTCACAAATAAGTAGAATGAAGCATAATAATTATGCCAATGTTATTGATGAGATGAAGTTTAATAATAATACTACTACTAATGGTCAGCAGCAGCAGCAGCAACATGGTGTAGGTGGTGGTGGTAGAGAAAGAGAGTATGGAAGTGAAGAATGGGGATTTAATACTCCACAATATACTCAACCGCCACAGCAACATCAGCAGCAACAAGGAGGTAGTGGCGAATGGGGCTTCCAACAGCAATATAATCAGCGGAAACAAAATCAGCATTATATCCGACAACAGCAACAGCAACAACAACAGCATAATAACTCTCAGCAGTTTAATAATAACTCCACTACACAGGGCTATCAACAGAGAGGACGACGGGGGCAGCAGTCTCAACAATCTACTCAACAGCAGTATTCAATGAATAATTATAACCAATCTACTACTAATTATACAAACCAATCTAACAACTATACAAACAATAGCCGTCATCCAACTCAACAACAACAACAGCAGTATGAAATGCAAAATCACTCCAATTATAATAATACAAACAATACAACACAGCAACAAAATAATAACACTACACAACAACAACAAAGAGGAAGGGAAGGAAGAAACAAATTATATACAGATCAACAAAGTCGTATTAGATCAAGATCTACTGTTCGAAAGGTATCATTTCTTATAATATTTATCTATTTTTAATGTTATTTTCATGTACATGCACATTGGTGCACTTTATGTATTTCACTGCTAACAAATGGAACACTCACCCACAAAAATACTATTAATATATACTACAGGTGGCAGAACGGACACAATCATTGGCAAACGCATACACCTTATCCAAAGAAAGTACCTTTTCTAGTGACGGCGGTGGTGGATATAGAGATGATGTTAGTGAATGTGGTAGTGTATTTTCTAATATTAGTGGATTTAACAACAGTAGTATGGGAAATTACTTTGAACGAGGTTCAACTAGCAATAGTTTTAATAGCAGCGGTGGCAATGGAAGAGAGGGAGGAAGAGAGGGTGGATTAAGTGGCTACATAGAACGAGGTGCAGCTTACAATGCTCAAAGAGAAACAGAAAGGAATAATAATAGTTATCCAGCTAAACAGCAGCAGCAGCAATATCCACCGTCACGACAATCTTCCAATTCAGGACAGCGTAGATCATTAGAATCATTTGTTAATCAACGTTCCCAATCCAACAACAATAGCAGGGGTAGAGATGGAAGGATAAGGGATGGAGGAAGAGAGGATGATAATGTAAGTGTGTCAAGTAACACATCCAACACCAATAGTGTTGCGGCACGACGACGTGCTGCTAGACATAGTCTCGGCAGTAGTACTCAACAACAACAGAACAAGAATAGCACTGCAGGACGGAATAGTCTTGGCAATTCTCAATCATCAGTGCGAATACCCGCCCTTTCAGCCCCATCTAATTATCCATCAAGTAATAACAATAATTCAGCAAGAAGTCGAATGAGACAAAGGATGCAACAACGCACTACTAACACCGCTAAACAACAACAACAGCAAATTGAGGAGGTTAACATTGTAATACCATCTGAAATTAATGGATTGGATGTGAATGATTTTGCATTTGACAGTGGTTCAGTGGGTAGCAGTAGGGGAGGTAGTGTAACTAGTCGAAGTAATAACAGCCCTAGGCAGGCTGCAAATAACTCAGCCATAAAAGTAATGAAACGGAGTGGCAGTTCAGGAACAGGAGGAGGACGTACAAGTCCACAAATTACAGTTAGTACCAAGTCAATGACAATTGATACACCTACACCACCTTCATCGGCGGCAGTACAACCAACTAACGGGACCGTAACTTCACCATTATCATCAAGCTCAAGCAACAATGTACAACAACAGCAACATACAATATCACCAGTAATATCAGTAGAGCAATACTCCGAATCATCCTCCTTAACATGTGATGATGTTGGTAGTAATCATTCCTTTAATAAGAACCAACAACAGGGTAATATATTCAAGGATGCAGAAAATAGTACATTCCACAAGAGTAAGAAGATAATACGACCTGGTGGTGAATCTTCGTATAATAGTATACCAGAGCATGGTACTTCACAGTCTACTACTACTAGACAACAGGGTAAAGAAGAGGGAGATTCAACACAGGTACGAAAATCTAGGATTGTTTATCAATCATCAGCTGCAATTGCAAAACAATCAAGTAAGAATGAATCATCAGCAACAACTAACAATAGTGTTAGTAATTCACCATTTCGACAAAAAGACATGGTTTCTAGACGGTTACCTCCTTCATCGGCTGCCATGTCTTCTCCTACTCAAAGTCAACAGCAACAGAATGATAATCCATTTGCAGTAAAGTTGCGTAAGACTAAGCCACCGATACCACCCTCCTCCTCTTCATCTTTTATGAATGATACAACAGATTCAAACAGTAGTCAACAACAAACCAATGTCACTGAAGTTGAGGAGGAAGGAGTATCCTCTACTTCACAACATCCATTTTTGGGACAGATTAAGTTACGAAAGACTTCTACTCCGGAAAGAGTGACATCTGGGTCAGTGGTTGATGATGCGGAGGCATCCAAGGAAGAAGTGGTTGATGTAGAAGAAGAGGAGGAAGTTTTTATTCCACCACAAAAGAAGAAATTGACATATCGTGAAAAACAAGAGTTGCTCCGTCAACAGCAACAAGAGGAGGAGAATACTAATGAATCTGATGAACAACCACAAACCAAGGATGTTGCCACCTTAATACGAGAACGTATTGCAACTAACAAATCGAATAGTTTGGCACGTTTATCGTCTTCTGCATCATCAGCTCCGAGTTCTAATGTTAGTGGATCTACTTCATGGCGTGATAATTTGAAGAAGACATCTCATTCTTCTTCTGCTGCTGCCTCGCCAACGTCTTCCAGTTCAGTAGCTGGAGTTAATCTCAAGGCAGTGTCATCGCCGGCATCAATAGATCGGAGTAGTAGCACTAATAATGATGCAAAGAGTGCCTTGAATGCCATGTTGTTGAAACAACGCGGTAGTGGCGGTGAACAGCAAACACTCCAAGAAGGCAAGAATGATGATGAAGAGAATGACCCACGAGGTGCACTTATGGCAATGTTGAATAAGCGAGCTAATAATTCCGAGTCTGCTGTGGCGCCACGAGCGGCGAAGAAGGTTGATGACGACGGAGATAATGATGAACAGCAGGCTAATCCAAGGAATGCTCTGTCAGCCATGCTTGCCAATCGTGGTGCTCCACCGCCTAGCCCTAATGGTAATGGTAGACCATCATTGAAGAATGATCCCAAGTATGAAAAGTACTTCAAGATGCTCAAGGTAGGAATGCCCATGCCGGCAGTACAACATGCAATGACTCGTGATGGACTTGACGCGAGTGTCATGGATGGTGATCACAACCTTCCCGCTCCACCGCCAGAAGAAGAGCAACAGGGTGTGCCCTTGAAGAATGATCCAGCCTATGCAAAATACTTCAAAATGCTCAAATTGGGATTACCCATGGGTGCTGTTAAGAATGCCATGGAACGTGATGGAGTAGACTCATCAGTTATGGATGGTAATCATAATTTACCGGCAAACTCATCCTCGAATAATGGCGCCTCATCATCAGCATCGACATCAAGGAAGCAACAACGGCAGAAGGATACACATCGTCGAACTAGATTACATTGGGAAACATTGGAGGATACGAAGGTTAATTCGAATAGTGTCTGGGCAATGGTGGAGGAGGATGCCGAAATAGATAAGATTGAAATTGATGAAAAGGAATTTACTAATCTATTCCAAGCAGAGCTCAAGTTGACTAACGGTGCCGGGGCGTCTGGCGGAGGAGGGAATACAAGCTCGAATAAGAATGTAGTGCAGGTCATTGATCCCAAGAGAGCAAATAATGGTGGTATTATATTGGCTAGGCTACGGATAAGTTATGATGATATGGCACAGGCCGTTGATCGGATTGATGAGACAGTCATGACTGCCAATCAAGCCCAGGGTATTATCGAATATATGCCCACACTTGCTGAACGAAAGTCACTTCGGGATTATATGAAGGCTAGTAAGAATGGAGAATCAGCCGCCAAGAACTTTGAAAGGTTATGTGAATGTGAAAAGTTCATGGTAGCTATGATGACAGTGAAGCAGTCGAAACGGAAGCTTCGAGCCTTGTTATTCAAGTTGCAATTTCGTGGGTGTATTCATGATCTTGCAAAGGATGTATATGGCATAGAGAAGGCTTGTGATGAGTTACTCAACTCTGTCCGATTACGGAAGCTCTTTGGTATTGTGCTTAACATTGGCAATCGTCTCAACACAGCGGGTAACACACAAAAACGCAAGGCTGGAGCCTTCTCGATTAAGTCTCTACTCAAGTTGAATCAGGCCAAGGCATTTGATAATAAGACAACATTCTTACATTACGTTGTACTTGTTGTGCAAAGGAATAGTGAGGAGTTGTTAGACTTTAAAGAGGACCTTCCAACTGTTTCTAAGGCGGACAAAATCTATTGGGATCAATGTGTTGGAGAATTAGAAGAGGTGGAGACACAGCTGGAGAATGTTCGTAAACTCTCATTGCACGAGGCCAAGGCTAACAAGGTTGTGTATCAGCTACCAAACAAATCCAAGTCAACTGACATGGATAATGATTCCGATGATCTGAGTGTTGAGTCTATGTCGCTAGAAGATGAAGTTTCTCTTCTACGATCAACCAAGATTGGTATGTTTGCTCTAAGCGCTATACGCAAGGTTTCTCAGCTCCGTGAACGTGTAGACACTGCAAAGGAGAAGTTTGAGAGTCTAAAGGAGTACTTCGGTGAAAGTGATGATTCAAAGATTCAGCCTCATGAAATGTTTGAGATCATTACGACCTTCTGTCGATCATTTGATGCCGCACGAGCTGACGTTGAGAAGAATGAAAAGGTCAAGGTAAGTTCAAATCTATATGTACCACACTACTCTCGTGAGTTTATAATCTTTTTGCTAAGTCTATGTTTTGACTACTTCTTCCATTTAGAAACGGGGAGAGAAGAAGGATAATAAAGAGATCGAGAAGGGTACCCCGAGGAATGAAAAGCTGAAATCAATTCAAGAGAATCATCCAGTCAAGAAGACAAGTCCTTCTTTCCCAAGAGCTTCTTCTCATCAACCAAACATGGGCAACGTCCTTGCCGACATGCAACGATCATCAGCCAGATTTGGTGGTGGTCCGCCAAAAGTAACGCCTCGATACCCTGACGATGAATCATCAAAAGGTTCAAACAATAGTCCAGGTAATGCATCTGAGGCTAGAGCCAAGGCTGCTGCAGCAGAGGAGGAACGTGCAAAGCAACAGGCCGAAGCTGAAAGGCATGAAAGAGAGCGAATTGAGCAGGAGAGAATCATGGCAGAACAGGCTGCCGAGGCCAAGTGGCGTGAGCAAGAAGAAAGGTTAGAACAGGAGAGGGTCGCTGCCGAAGAAGAGGCTCGACGATTACAGGCTGAACAGTTGGATATGCAACGGCGACGAGAGGAAGAAGCCGCAGAAGCCGCAAGACAGGCAATGATGCAACAGAATCAACAAGTCGTAGAAGACGTGGCTCCTGTTCGGTCACATGAGTCTGAAGTAGATGGTCCTACTGGACGTGGTCGTGAAACTATGAAGCCATCACAGAGGCAATCAAGACGTGAGATCATGTCAGCAAGAAGAGAGAGGGCTAGAAGTCGGCACTTCCGAAATAGTAGTAACACATCACCAACAAAAGCTGCTTCTTCGTCCCCAGCACCTCAAGCAAGTCAAGCGCCACCACCTCAAGTATCACCACCGCCCAAAGAGGAACCAAAGCAAGAGACTAAGCCCAAGGTATCTGCTAGTAATGCAAGTGCCCGAGCCTCAGCAAGGGATAGATATGCTAGACATAAGAAGATGATGCACCAACAACAAAGAAGTGGAGCCTCCCAGGATGCAAAACAATCATCTAGCAGGACCTTCCAATGTTAATATGAAAAAGAATGGACATAAGTATTGTAATTTGTAAATTAAACATGTAAATAAGTACTCTTATGAGCATTAGGGTTCTTTTCAATCATTCTCTTGTTCTTAGATTTAATATACTCCCAATATTATCAATTAAACTAACCAACAACCACCTTGTGCACCCGTTCCACCACCGCCACCATTATTAACATACACCTTAATGCTATCAATGTGATAATACTAACCACCACCACCACCTTGTGTACCCGGGTGGTCTTGTGGAACGGTTTGGGTTAAACTTTTTTCAAACAAATCTAATCCTAAATCATTCCATCGTCCTTCCTCCTTCCTTCGTCGTTCTAATGCACCAGTTGCCGCACTACCACTATTAGCCGTAGTTACAATCCCATCATCTAATTCACCTTCATCATCTAATATAGATGTTATTGCTGCTTCTCCCTTTGTTAATGATAATTCATCATCGGATAATTTATCTGCTGCCCAGGCATCGTCTATTATGTCGAGATTGGAGGGACGTTGTCGTGGATTTGTGGTTGTTGTATTTATTGGACGACGTAGTTTTGTTGCTTGTAGATTCTTACTGTCTGACATAGTTAGTTAGTTTGTATAATTTGTATTTTGCAATTGCAGAATGCAGTAATATTGATTTGATTGAGTTGGTATCCTTTCCTTACTCAATATTTAGCGCCGTCACTTACTCACAACGAGACTGTTACCAATCGAAAGAGCGTTTATACGATATCCCGCAGTATGAATTGCCTTCTAATCTCTTCCAATACCAATCAATAGTTCACAAGCAAAACAGTATTGATGATTTGGAACTGTTGGTATCCTTTCTCTTATATTATAAACTCTAAATTGATACGCCGTACTATACCGAGTCTGTTGCCATTAATAGAGTGTCAATAGATGTTATAACGGTATAAACGCCTTCTAATCTCTGCCAATAGCAATCAATTCAAAGAGGCAACATACATATCGTAGGTACTTATGCAGTTTGCAGTTTGCAAGCAATTTGCAAAGATGAGTTTTTCATGTTGCTGAAAACTCTATATAGGGTACGATACATACTTAAGAATTGCAAATGTTGCTGTCATCAAAAGCAGATTTATTGATTGTTATTATTGATGGTGATTAGGTTGGTTGCCCATTAACATACCAAGTACACCGTCTATTAGTTGTGATTATATCCCCTTTGATTATTGAGTCGCAGTAAGCATTTCACCAACATCAATTAGACAAAATTAGAGTGAAGTTTGCAACGTTCCTCGGTGCATGATCACGGTATTTGATATAGCAACACTAATAGTATGAGTGGTATATCATCAAAAAGTATTGATATGTATAAAGACAAAAATATGATCATACCACAGCAGATATCTGCACAACAACGACGAACAACATATCACACTTCAACAACATCATTTGCAACGGTTATGTGTAGTCTTCTTATCATCCTCTTATTGCAACAGAACTATCCAATATATGTCTCATCCTTATCAACAACATCAAGTAACAACAGTAATAGTAATATTAGATATGCCTCAGTATTAAAGGGTGCAGCAAGTAGCAGTAGTGGTAATATGCAGTTACTAAGTTCTAGAAGAAGAAGCAACACATCACAGCGCAATAAACAAACAAAATTATATCAATTGGGTGCTCCTCCAGCTTTTGGTGGACAGCAAGGCGGTAACGGGGCAGGCGGAACACCTAGCTTTGGTGGATCTACGTCCTTTGGTGGCAAATCACCACAAGGTGGTGGATTCGGACAGCAACAACAATCTCAATCGGGATTTGGTAAATCTCCACAAGGAGGTGGTGGATTTGGACAACAACAGCAATCTGGGTTTGGTAAATCTCCTGGAGGTGGAGGGTTTGGACAGCCACAGGGAGGGTAAGCTATCTGCTGTATTTATGTTTGTATGAAGTTATGAGTGAACATTGCTGCTGTTAAAAGTTGGTATGAAATGTCCATCTTGCAAAATAACTCACATGATATGCACCAAATTTCTATTTTGATACAAAAGAGGATTCGGACAGCAAGGACAACAGTCGGGTGGGACACCAAGCTTTGGAGGCGGTGGTGGGTGAGTAGCTACATCTTTTATTTTATTGTTGTACTTGATGAATTGTACGAGGTAGGAATTGCAGAGACAAGTGATTTGTGAATTGGTATCTAGATACTGTTTGATATATGATTAAATATCGGAAGTACTATAATACGAGCATAGAGGTTATGTGAATCATTTGACGATGTCTGCGAGGACATTAAAAGAGGAGAAGACGTGAATAGGATAGGGAGCACATCAAGCTGAGATACGTTTTTCGATATTGTTCTAGCTCTGTGATATGTATCCCTTTGCTTACTCACTTTGCTGTTCATCCTTAGTGCTTTTGGTGGACAAGCTAAGCAATCTGGTGGGACACCAAGCTTTGGAGGAGGAGGAGGCGGCGGTGCATTTGGGTGAGTTTGATCAAGATAAATGCATATGTGTTAAAAATTATCGGAGAAAATGAGAGTATGGAAGTTTATGACTCTGTTTTGTGAAACTACTGACATATGCTATCGTTTATCTCTTATAGAGGTGGTGCATTCGGCGGTGCAAGTAAAGGTGCAGGTGGCACGCCTTCGTTCGGTTCTGGAGGAGGGTGAGTAGACACTGGACACTGAGATGTATCATATATGTTTTTCACACACTCAATTTAACTTTTGTTACTGATTTCTCAAATACCTAGGTTTGGTGGAGGCTCAACGTCGTTCGGTGGGGGCAATAAAGCAGCAGGAGGAACGCCTTCGTTCGGTGGAGGGTGAGTATTGCAACAACTGAGAGAAAGATATTGTATGATATAAAGTTAATCTTTCAAAAAAAAAAATGCTCACATGATATGAACTTACTTCAATTTCGACTGAAGGGGATTTGGAGGAGGTAATAAGCAACAATCAGGTGGGACACCGAGTTTCGGAGGAGGTGGAGGGTGAGTAGTTATATTCGATATTCAGGTTCTCTACCGATGAAGTTTGAAAAGTTCTGTTTGTTGTGTTCATGTTAGGAAAAACTCAAGAAGTTGTCTCGGAACTAACTTTCTTTTGTCCTTCACTTGCTCATCCTCTTCGCTTCTTCTCATTAGTGCTTTTGGTGGACAAGCTAAGCAATCGGGCGGGACACCGAGCTTTGGAGGGGGTGGGGGGTGAGTTATCTGGCTGTATTTAGATTGTATTATCTCCGTATGTATCCTTTTGCTTACTTTCATGTTATTGCATTATCTTAGAGCCTTTGGCGGCGGAGGCGGCACTCCGTCGTTTGGAGGAGGAGGGTGAGTTATTCTGTTCTGTCTTCATGACTTTAACGATGAGATAGACTATTGTATCGGAACCGGTGGATTCAAGGCATTGAGATAAACTGTGCGAATCTATTATTTCTTGTGCTCACTCTGTCTTGTTGCATTATACACCCATATTATCGTCTATTCTACATTCTACAGTGGCTTTGGTGGCCAAGGAGGATCAAATACAGCACAATCAGGCGGCAGCACGTTTGGAGGAGGAGGGTAAGTGCTCATATGATGTACCTAAAGAGGGGAAGAAATGCTCACTCTGTCTTCTCATTCCTCAATCAGTGGCTTCGGAGGGTTTGGGGGCAATAAGAATAGTAATAACAACAATCAAGGAAACAACTCATTCGGTTCTGGCGGTAGCACGTTTGGATCAGGAGGTACTAGTTCGACATTTGGTTCAGGAAACACTGGCAACACATTCGGTTCAGGGAATAATAACAACAACAACAATATGCAGCAGGGTGGAAACCAGAAGCAGAGTTTCACAAACTCTTTCCTCGGAGGCTTCTGTGGGGCACTTCTTGGTAATATGATACTGCCATTGCTCAACATAAAGTAATTGTAAAGTTGTGTACATAGTATAAGTTGCTGTCCATTGTGCCTTTCTCTTTATGTATCACGAAGTTTACGAAGTATCACGATCTTTATGAAAGATAAGGATACTTATATTACAGCCTACTTAAGATTTGAGTTGTCTGCACTTCTTCTCCACTCTCATTACTCCATTTCCATAGCCAATCTAATGTCAAATCCTTGGCCTTCCCTCCAAGCATCACATGCATTATAACATCCTGATGACCAGTCTCGCTCAAGTAAATCTCGTCGCATTGAATGCCGCAGCTACGTAATTGCCGTGCTGCATCTGCCGTGGCGGTAAAGGGCACTACTGTATCTTCTATACCATGTACAAGTAAAATTGGTGGCATGAGTTGTTGAATTGTATCGCCATATCGTGTTGATGAATCATCCGTCTGTTTAGGAAGTAATGACAATAATCTCTTGACAGGGCTAGCTCTATTGAAATTCTCTCGTGTGTGACCACAGATAGGCTTTAATGGTGATATTTGTTCTACTCCTCTTCCACCTTCATAATCAAAATGATATGATATATCATATGGTCCTGACAAGCCAATGAAGTAGTTTGGAATCCATGGATATTGTTGTTTAGATCTCTCATTTCCCGATTGATTAGTCTTCATTTGATCACCAACCCATTCAACTAGCATAAGCAAACCGACATGAGCCCCAGAACTATGTCCCATTACTACATTTCCAACCCACTCCTTACCTGATATAGGTACAACCAACTCATTCAAAACAGATCCACACCTTTCCCAAGCTAACTGAACATCCTTCGTTTGATCTTCAATGATATCTTTTGCATCAGGATATGTTCTATACCCAACAATGCAAACTGCAAAGTTTAGCTTGAGAAATGTAGGAGCCACAAGTCTATACATCCACGGATGACCGGCACCCCAAGCACCGCCGTGTACGAAGAATATCGTTCCTCTAATTGGTATTCTACTATCAGATTTCTTTGTTGTGTTAGATTCTACATCAGATGTTGGTAGAAATAGATCAATGTATTGCATTGAATGATCTCCATATGCAATCTTTCTTCGAGTCCATCGTCTTCTTCTTTTCATCTTGCTATTGTTATTCTTATCTTCTATATCCTTTCCATTGTTGTTTTGTGATTGTATTCTACTCAACTCTATAAATTCTTTACATTCCTTCCAATGTCGGATGCCTAATGATGGACATGTTAATTTCACAGCTGTATCAGCCACTGCTCTAAAGTGACCATTATCTCTAAATGAATGTTGTGTATCAAGTGGTAATGTAGCACCCAAGAATCGAGTTAGTTGATCTGGTATGGAAAGCGATGATGGAAGATGTGGATGTAAATTTGTCTTGTATAGATTACGTAGGTTACTGTCATGTGGTGGAAATCGAGGCGGAGATAAGGATGCTGCCACAGATGTACTTGTCAGGAGTGGTTGTTGATCTTTTGCTTTTGTTGTTTGCTTTGGTGGCATGGTATTATATACGAGAGTACCTAAGATATGTATGCCGACCAATAATTTTGTTGATAAAAGATCTTTATAGAATCGCAACCACAACACGTATTTAGATACCGATTTGCATTGTTCCAAGCACAATATTCTTCAAAAAAGCTCTTCAACTGAGCATTAATTGACTTCAATGATCAACTTCATATGTGACGCCTTCTTCCAAGCCACTATTGCAAGCCATCATCTACTCTAGAGCAATGACAAATTTGCATTTGCAATTTCTAAGTGCAAATTTCAAACCGGTATCCTATGGTATCCTATGAGAGTGTAATCCCTACAAAAAGCATTGCAGCATTGCCTCGCGTGCTGCGCTATCTGCAGTGCCTACATCAACTTTGCTTGTCATTGTGGCTTTCGATTGGAAGAATATAGTGCTGTATATACATGAATTAGATTAGTTTTTATTGCTACATCCGTTAACGGTGGTCTGATTATCGATAGTGTGAAGACGGTATACAAAATACAAACCAAATAAGAGATGGGATTATCTATTGATATCTTCTCCACGGAACCATCCGCCTCCTGTATATGTGCAGTATGTCATGATGTATTGAAAGGCGCTTCGTCATTAAATTGCGGACACACATTTTGCGATGGATGTATCAAATCATTACGTAATAGGAGGATTAACACTGGAGGTATATCAAGGATCAAGAAAAGTTGTCCCAATTGCCGTGCTACCATCACGAGCTCCAATCCAAATTATGTAGTAAGGGAGATTATTGATGCATTACAAGTACGTTGTCCAAATTCCACTGAATGTGATTGGACGGGTCGCGTAGACGATCTCAATCAGCACGGTAGTACATGTCTATATAAAATTATAGAATGTGATGTGGTTGGATGCAAACACAAATGCCAAAGGAAGGATATGGCTGATCATTTATCGGATACTAATGTGAAATTGCAGCATATTGAATTGAAGTATGATAATAAGTTGGAAGAAATGGAAACAATGTATAAGGAAAAGTTGGAAGAAACTGAGGCTAGGTTTCGTTACTCTGCCCTTCAATCTGCAAAGAGGGGAGGATGTATTGAGATTACTGGACCAGGGGGTTCCCCCGTATATGCACAAGGGATGATTCATAAGGCTGTACATGATGGATGTGTATATAATGGAAATTATGACTTTGATCTTGTTCTGACTAGTACAAACGTGAAGTGCCGAATTAGTGGGGCACTAGATGCCGAGGTTCGTGTGAATGGGATAAAAGTTGCTCGTGTTGGAGATACTGATAATGATATTGATTATATGTCAGGTACGGGTGATACATACCAAGATCTCATATACACTCATCCACTTTCTGGCACAGAGATTCATTGGAAGAGCTTCGAAATTAACCTATCGTTTGGACCAATCCCGCCACTCAGTGACGATTCCAATGATTGGCCACTTCCTGATGATGTGAGTGATGAAGATATTGAAAAGGTGGTATTCAAATCACTTTCTATTAAGCTTCCAACGAAGGGGAACCAGGATGATATCCTGCTAGAGCGTAAAGAGGCTGCCGAACGTGAGAAGAAGCAAGGCAGGAAGTGGAAACAGATGGAAAAGAAGTTTACTCAGTATGAAAATCGAATGCAAGAGTATGAGAATAGACTACAAGCAATGGGTAGAGAAACCAGTGTAGCTAGTGGCGGGGGGGAGCAGGCTGATTCACCAGATACCTTTGTTATACCAGAATCTCTCTTGAAAAGGCCCAGAACATCTCTTGAAAAGGGGTAAGGTTGATACCGGATATACATTAGTAGTGTGTAGAAATCTAAAGATTTCCATAGTCTAATTGATTCTATTTCTATACTTATACACTTCATCTAAACTACAAGTCCTTCCAATTCTTAGCAATGTACTTGATATCTTTCTGGTGCAATTCATCATTGAACTTGAAAAAGAACTCTTTCTTTATACGTGATGCAACATTGTGCAATAGATATGCAAGTCCAAGAGTCGTATAGAATAGTTTGTTCTGTTGAAGCAAAGCTGTAGCAAACCGAAATACTCCTTGTTGTATTCCCGAAATGATTGGTATTCTTGAGGTTGGCATGGAAAGTGCTCCAGATGATGCCGACATCATTCTCATGAAAAGCAATGAAAATCCTATTACTTTTGATCGTTTTATGACCTTATCACATCGTCTCACTACATCACTTGAATCGGGACAAACCTTTGTATGCTGTTCATATCTATCCAATACCTGTTCACGTTGAGGCCACGGCTCGAGTAGTTTTTGATTGTATACATTCTTATTATACCATGCCATGACCCCCTCTCGTCTGTTTGGTACTCGAGCAAGTGTTGCATCGAAGAATTGGCCAAGGCGTACTGGCAGTTTCTCTGAAGGACTGCGATACACATATGTTGATTTCCTAACGTCATTACTGTCCGTTGTTTCTTCATCTCTCATTTGTAGATATCCTTCCGCCTCTCTCTTCAATACCTGTCTGTGCTGTCCTAGCAGAAGAAATGTGTCTTGATCTAAGAAGTTGTTTAGATTGATATGTACCATCCATCGAGGTATTGAGAAAGGTGTCTTGCCCACTGCAGCACTCATGAATCGACTCCTACCTGCCCCTACAGGACAGACCCAGAAGGCTGTGACAAAGTTGGACGGCGAGGTTGAGTTTTCACGTCGGCCAAGAGAGATTAACGATGGAGCTGTATACGTCGATGTTGCCAATTTTGGAGGATGCTGTTTCTGTTTTGATAATTGCTTTGTACCTTCTTTCTTGCCACTGCTTCTAACATCACGGTTGTATTCTATCAACTTTTCAACAGCATTGACTGAGCTTATAATCCTATACCCTCCGTTACTACTAAACTCTTCATCAATTGTCATCACATTATCACTACCATCCGCTGAATACCAATCAAAGCCCTTTGCAGCTCCGCTTGACGAATGTGCAAACATACCATGGTCGGGATCCAAAATATTCTCCGTCAGGACCGTCCAATCAATTGGAAAATCACGAACAGCTCGACTTGATTTATATCCTTCCATATCCATCTCAGGTATTGTTGGTGGAGATAAGAGTGTGCCATTATTCATTGCTGCAAGTGCCTCTAAGGGAGTATAACTTGGGTGTAGCCATACCATCCCTTGTACAACAGTGGTAGCCACAGCAGTGGCATCTTCTCTTCGACGTTTCTGATTAGTTGTTTCTTTTTGTATAGTAGGAGGTTTATTTCCTTGAGATATAACTGTCTGCGGGATCTCCATACATTGTCCACTCTTTCCATCAAACGTCCATCCTATTATTCAATGCAGTTGCAGTGAAAATGAGGTATATAGATGAGGTATATAGATACAAGGCCAAGAGAAAGAGTACAAAAGAATGCACAACATATCCCCACACATACTCAATATCACAATACATACCTTGATATGAACACTGAATATATCGTTTATCAGAAGTACCACAATCAGTAATCCTTCCCTCCGATAATGCCACCTTTTTGTGTGGGCATTGATCCAGCATTGCATAGATGACCTCTTCATCCTCTTCTTCTTTACTGCTGCTACTCGGTATCATAGAAGTTTTAGCCAATACATAATCAATATCAAATAATGTCACTCGTATAGGTTGATTTAATGGTACGTCCTGTGACCATATAACAGGGTACCAATGTACCGAGTAATCGAAGGAGTCAAATGATGATGATATACTACTACTTTGTACTAGCGATGCAATTTGATGTTCAGAATATCTGTTTTGGTTGATGCAATCTCGTGAAGGTAGCACCGCCGGTGGAAGATGACGATGAAACAGAAATGCTGATATATAATTACAACATTCCAGTAGAACATATAAAGTAGATATAACTACAGAGATATACGGCTTCATGATGATAACTAGAAGAGAACAGAACAATGATCTCACATACATCTCTCTCAAAGACTCTAAACAAATCGTCACCACCAATTGAAATATGACTCGGTCTCTCTCTCTCTCTCTACTGCATAGCGTGTGATCATAACACCAGTGGCAGAAAACTGCATTGATATTATACCTTATCTATCATTAAATAATAGTTAGTATTGGTCATTACTATTTGCAACGCAACTCCTCAATAATTTTATTCCGTTATTTTTTTATCACCACCGACCACACACTACTAATTGCAACTCCGATTTATTCTACCCAAACTTCATAGCCTTAACATCATATCTATAATATTATTAAACATTATTAACATAATCTAAATATGCCTGGTGAACTAACATATGCCGAGAAACAAAAGTATCTCAAACGCAAATCCAATTCAATATCTTCTCCAGTGAAAGGTGCATCGAAAACGTGGGATCCGTACTTCATCGATGCTGCCTGTGCTCTAGGACATGGTGGTAATATACGTATCAAGGGTCAAAAACGACAGGAGGTGGAAGAACTTGCAAATTCAATGCGTGAGGTTGCTGACGATGATGACGAAGACGAGGACGGTAGTGAAGAGGAAGAGGAGGAAGCGGAAGTCATATTTGGATTGGATAGATGTGAAGAATATCTCAAGGAAGTAGATGATGCTGAAGACCAACCATCCTCAATCCTAAATGTTGGTAGTGCAATCGCCCTCTGGATAATCATTACCACCACCTTTTGTATCTATCATCTACCCAAATCTCCATCGGTAATAACAATATCATTACTATTCTTCAACAATTTGAACATCTTTATTGCAATGTGTGAAATAATGCTAGGATTGAACATAGTATATATTCAAGGTCATTATAAAAAGTTACGTGAGGAATATACTACTGATAATCAATGGGAGGCATGTATTGATTACTTAACCAAGCCATTAACATTATCTCAAGTATTTACAAGTAAATATTGGTTATGTGAAATGTGGTCAACATATGCATTATATGACCCATCGTATCAAAATCACGAATCATTTGGTTTCTTTATTGATTTTGGTAATGGATTGTCAACTATACCTCCATCGATATTAATGAATGTGGCTATTGTCCGGCCTGAGAGTGTTTCGTCGTTATTGGTGGGTTGTATCGGTTTAGCAATGTATTGGCAAGTAATGTATGGTGCACTTGTATATATTGGTAGTTTTATGTTTAATAAACGTTATGTGGGTAAGACATTAATTGAGGTGGGATTATTTGTTGGATTTGCAAATAGTTTATGGATTGTCTTTCCTCCGTTGGGTATTTATGCATGTGTCTGTATGTTGAGAGATGGTAATATGAATGTGTTTCAATAAAGAGAGAGAATGTGTGTATAATCTATTTGTGGGGAGCTTGAATCTGTGTTGGCAACAGTGTCAATTATAATAAGTTATTGGGGTTGAGAGCTAGTGACTGGAGAACAAACTTAACTGTAAAAGATATATTATTCAAGCTCTTCATCTCGCAGTAGTGCAGCACCAATTAGCTTAGGTGATTGTGGTTCATCCGAATTTGTGTAAGATTATAAGAATAAGCAGAATTAGATTTATGTTATGGATTCGCTTATGACAACACGACGCCCTGCCCATAGATACATATGGATCCAAGATATCTTAATTTTCATTGTTGTCATTGGTGTGACATATGTGGCCCACTTAGGCCTTGTTTAAGTGATCTTGCAGACAATTTTTTGCTGAACGAAGTTAAAAAAAACAAGTATGGATTTTACTTACTTAGTTTTGCAATCAAACTACGTAAAAAGTCCTCTTGCAGAGGGCCGGTTCGCAGACCAAGTTGCCAAAAAACAACCTAAAAAGGGATACTAAAAACCCGTTTTGTACCCACTGGATACTCGTTCTTTCGCCAATTCGTGTGATACAGCTTGTTTTGCTTGGTGATGGTATTTGACGCCCATAAAAAAAAAGAACTCACAAGATGTGTGCACAAGCAAGGTGCATCTCCTTTTATATAGCGAAATAATCCTCAATATATGCAGCCATGTCTAAGCGTACACATGCAGACATGACCGAGGGTGGTGCTGCGCTCATCGGTACCGTTCAGCGGCTTCGGAGTGCTCGTATGGCAAGGCAAATGATGATGCTAGTCATGGTGTTTTCATTAATAAATTTTTCGACCATACTCATGACAGATAGCAAGTATGGAGGCAACAAGACCTTTGAGATGTCAAGAGAGAGAGTAAACTTCGATGAAACAATTGCATCAGCGTATACCGATGGTGACTTTCGGAGAGTATATCGTATGAGTAAAGATACATTCAATGATCTACACAACATACTCCTCCCTCGGCTACTACAAATTTTCTTTCCTAGCGGAGGAGGTACACGTGATCCATCTAAGAGTAAGTACCTAATCGATACAAAAGTACGTCTCAGTATTGCAATGAGGTTCTTTGCAGGTGCTGATCCATTAGATTTATTCGGTTGGCATGGGGTATCGCTCGTATCGGTATTTATATCT
>Ga0214477_100626_pt1 | contig 23393 bp, 15 predicted proteins | sample M1_20Mar14CPVII9_FD_165058 | JGI IMG/M metagenome (GOLD analysis project Ga0214477, IMG submission 165058) | Marine eukaryotic communities from Monterey Bay, California, United States - M1_20Mar14CPVII9sort6BwellC16 | ecosystem: Environmental > Aquatic > Marine > Unclassified | place: USA...
ATATTGAATGAGCATCGGCCGACCTAGGATGGCCTATTATCATGGTTGATGCCTTTTTTGTGTGAGAGGATACTATTTTACCTTGAAAATTCATTTTCATTTGCATTTTTCTGAGCTCATAACCTGAGATGCAAAGTGCTTTGGGGTACAGGATACCAACTTAGGTGATATATGAAAGGGAAGGATACCATGTTCCAAAAGGATACCGGCCTTGACTAAAAATTTTGCAAGCTACAGTTGTTACTCCTAATATTATCTCTTGCAAATATGGGTGCTACTAAGCAAGATGAGGAGCTTACCCTTCTCCTAACAAAGCTATATACTATCCAAGGTGAGTGGGTTGGGTAAAATTTTCATGATACGTTTATACCTAACCTATATCATCTATTTTTTTTAAATTGCAACTACATAATATGGTACTCCAATTTATATAGAACAAGTGGGTGCGATAGATAAAACCTCTGATGAAGATAAAAAGAGAAAAGCCGAACAGGCTGGTCAAGTAACAATGGGTAAAGGCCGTAAGGGTAAAAAGACTGGGTCACGATTTCTTGAATTAAAATCTAGTATAGTTGATCACTTGAAAAATGTACATACATTATTAGAAGAGCAATCGAATAGTAAACGTAATAATCCAAAGGAGGCGATTGCTGCACAGGCTGAATTACGTGAATTAATACGGCAGGCGGGTGACGAATGGGGTGAATTAAATGAATTATATAAGAAGGAGGCTAGGAAGAAGAAATCAAAATTTACAGTTGAAGAGTTGGAGGTGCAGCAGGCATTGTAAGTATTATTCTAATATTATTTATGTGTTGGTGGTTTGTATATATTTATGGTTGGTGGTGTGTTAATGTGTTTATTTCTATATCACATATTAATCTCATACATTCATATATATATATATGTGTAGAGTTATGCAGTTGAATCAAGAAATTGAAAAGGTCAAGGAGGCACAGATGGCTGGTTTCTCAAGAGGGGGTCAGACTGAACAGAATGTACAATTAAATTTAGGTGCTTTGGCAGCGTTGGATGCGGCAGATTTAGGTTCAACAACCAATGGTGAGTGTTCATATCATAGTACCTTTTTTTTGTATAAGATAAGGTGAAGGGGAAACAATCACAAGTACATTCTATTTATTCTAACTCTAACATCTCTTCTTGATTCAGATCCAGAAAATCCTTCATCATGGACACCGGGGACAAGTGGAACAGCCATAACAGGATCTCAACAGCAACAACTACAAATAATCCGTGATCGTGATGCAGAATTCGACCAAGACTTAGATGAGATAGGTGAGGGTATTCAAGACTTACATGAATTGGCATTACGACAGGGAGAGGAAGTACAACGACAGAATAGTATGTTAAAACAGACACAGAATAGAATTGATAATGCACACGAACACATGACAAATGTTAATGCCAAGATGAAGGATACATTGAATGAAGTTGGACGAAGTTCCGATAAGTTGTGTGTGGATATTATGTGTATTGTAAGTGCAATGCTTTGTTTGAAGTGTGAAATGTTATTTGTTATTCTATACTGAAATGTTATTTGTATTCTATACTTTTTTGCTGACCACACATGTACCTTCATTTGTCCTCAATCAGATGTTAGCGGTTGGTTTTGCTGGTATAATGTACAAAATGTCAAAGGGAGAGTTTTGAAACTATTGGTGAAGGATGATAATAAGAAATCAAAGACGAGTAAAAGGAAGAAGGTTGTATTTACTACTATCCTTCACCACCTCGCCTTGCCTTGATATCCTTTTTATAAGTAGCAGGGTCAACAAAACCATCCACACCATTGCTCCATATTCCTCTCTTCTTGTTTTGTGCTATCTTTATCTTTCTTTCTAGCTCATTACGTCTACCGTTATACTCCGAGCCCCCACCAGTGTATAATGATGCGTACCCATTCGCTGCCAATCCTTGTGATAAATCAGTCTTTATAAATGGGATGTATTTATACTTTTGTGTTGTTACACTGCCGACAACTCTTGAGTATTGATCTTTTCTTAGCAACTTTATCTTTACATTCTTATCATAGACTTGTTGGGATATAAATTCTTTTGCTTCTTGAGCATATGGTTGCCCTTCATTGCCAAACTTTGGAGTCTCTGGAGCATCAACACCATAAAGACGTACACTTATTGTGCACTCTGTTAGTTTTCTGTCTGTACATCCTTTCTCTCCTTTGGACAATGGATAAAGCGGTGTATGTCTAATTCTAATTGTATCTCCATCTATTACCTTTATAACTTTCCCTCTGATTACCTTTTGTGTGACGAATCAGAGTGAGAGAGAGAGAGAATCGGATTAGCAAAACAAATATACAATGAAACACCGTGGACGGGCACAACAACTAGACAATGTATAGTAAACTAACCTTTTTATCTTTGAAGTAGGACTTTGGTATATCAGATGCAGTATCATATTGGCGAAATGGAAGTGCCTCTACTACCGAAGAAGAAACCATCGAAGATGATATCCAAGAAGTCGTTGTGGTATCTTCTCTTTCATTGCAATCCGCCGACGGTAAAGGAATCACACCAAAGTTAGATGTAGACAGAGATACTGCCAATGCAAATGATAGGACTGTTTTATGAAGGAAAGGGGTAAGCATGGAGTATAAGGTAGCGGCGCCGATGGGATAAACACAGTACAAGTACTTTAAGGAACGTTATCTCGCCAAAATGCATATGACCTTTATTCCCGAAATCTCAATCTCCTTTTTTATTGGCACCATTCATTCTCCGCTTGCCGGTTGGTCTGCTATTGTTATAATACCCCACCATAGACAGTGGTAGGCGAGTGATCTTAATCTTAACCTTAGCTTCATTCGAACTGTAATCAGTCTCCAAGGACGAGACGCTCATTGCAATAAAAAATACACATTCACACACATTCTAATAAAAATGACAGCAATGTTCTTTAGCAGCAACACTAATCGACTACTCCTAGTCACCACACTCCTACTACTCATATCCTACATCCTCCCAACAACATATGCAGCATCAGGTTCAGATAAATGTGCAGCAAATAGTCAATTCTACTGTCCAAACTGTGGTGGAATAACAGTGTCCAACTGTGCCGACTGTACTGGATATTTATTTGCTGATTATAATTATGAGATATGTTATGACCGCAAATTGTTTAATCAAAATGCCGAGAATGGTGATAGTGATAATCATTATCCATTTTTATGGTTTGATATGTAAGTGTTTATGCGTTTATTTTATTGTTTAGTATTGGAGATGTTTGTGCACAAGATGTGTGTATTTTTATTGGGGAACATAAGGAATTACTCCGATTGGGATAACATTTGAGCTTTGGTTTGTGGGCTATCGTTTGAGAAGTATTGGTAGTGTTGGTTAGATTGCTGTCTATTATTTCATATCTCACAAACTATCTGTATATTATACTGATCAACAACTCAATACAAATATAAATGAAACAAGTGCTGGAACATTCGTTTGGTTCCTAACCGCAGGAATTGCCACAGCATGTGGAGTAGGCGGAGGTGGAATCTATGTTCCCATGGGTATACTGTTACTACGCTTCCCACCCAAGAATGCCTCTGGATTATCTCAAGCGAGTATCTTCGGAGCATCACTTGGCGGAATTATAGTAAACATACGTAACAAACATCCAGATTTATTCATCCGTGATACAAAGGGAACACCCTCCGAACAAGAGGGGAAAATTATAAGTTACGATAGAGACAAAGGTCCTGTACAAATTAAAGCAGATCGTGAGATATACTTGGCAGGCGGAGATGGGAATCGTAAATTCTACACTCGACCGGTTATTGATTACAACATGGCATTATTCTTAGCGCCCATGGAAATGGCAGGGGCAGTACTTGGTGTTATTATTCAACGACTATTTCCCAATTGGTTATTCTTGAGTTTTGCAGCTGTTATTTTGGGTTTCACTGCATACAAAACATTCAAGAAGTTTATTGCCGCATATAAGAAGGATAAGGCAAACATTGCAGAGAGTCGACGATTAACTATGATGGAAAGTAAGATGGCATTGGATGCTGAGGCTATTAAGGAGGACGAAACAGACAAAGATGGTGATGGCAAGAATGGAGATACAGCCGACCCCGCTGTTGCTGAAGATGGAGCATATGTTGAGATGACGGAGGTAGGTGCCTCTAAGTCAGCCAAGACTGCCACAGATACATCCTCCTCGGAGGAAGAGGATGACCCAAAAGAACTTGAAAAGCGTCGCCAATTCCTCGAGGATGACTCACGGCAGTATCCCAAGGAGAAGTTATTCTACTTAATTCTACTATGGGCAGGTTTAACTGTTATTACTTTCCTAAAGGGTGGAAAGGGAGTCGATAGTGTCATTGGTATTACCTGTGAGGACGCTGGGTTTTATGTTTTAGTTGCTGCACAATTCTTATGGACATTGGGCTTCGCTGCTGTATTTGGTTACAAGAATGTCAAGTATACACAAGAACGTTTGGCAGTGCATTATCCCTTCAATGAAGCAGATGTATTATGGGATGCAAAGAAGTTATACTTCTATTCCTTTTTTACGTTTTTGGCTGGTATTGTGGCTGGTTTAATTGGTATTGGGGGAGGTATGGTCTTGGGTCCACTTATGCTTGTTATGGGCATCAACCCACGTGTATCTACAGCAACTACTGCAACTATGATTCTACTAACAAGTTCCAGTGTAGCTGTTATCTTTGTCATGTCCGGTTTGGTACCTTGGCAATATGCTTTGTACTTCTTCAGCATCTGTCTCTTGGGAGCTTATCTCGGCAAGAAGTACATTGATGCATGGGTGAAGAAGACGGGCATGTCATCCGTGTTGGTCGGTGCTTTGGCAACTATCATTGCTTTGGCTACAATTGGTTGTATAATCATCCTATTCATGAATCTAGCCAAGGTGGATTGGTGTTTGGCTGGATTCAATTCATTTTGCAGTGTCTCGGCTGAGGCCGAAGGATGTCCAGCAACCCGTTTACTTGGAGCTGAAGAACTTTTTCCTTATTAAAGTTCCTGGGGTATGTTAGGGATATCTACTTAGATAATAAGAACAATTTTGCACGAAGATGTCCTTTTACAAACTGTACAAATAGGCTTCCTCTTAGATACTTTTTTAAGCCGTGTATATAGAATCAATTCCTCCACTGTCTTCTGTATGTAGTTGGTATACATTAAACAGCTGCCAAAGCATCTAATGTTCCCTCCTTTGTGGTGTATAGTAAACCTCTTCCGACTTTTAAGAAACCCTTGCTCCGCGTGTGATAAATCGTCTGGCCGCCGCTTCACTTATTATGCTAAAGATTTAAAAGCCTCAGGAAAATTCCGTTTTGTAATTTTGGTACTTCTATATAGCAATAATTACAAAATTACAAAGGAATTACAACTTAAGTTGTAATAAGTAATATTAGTAGTAATATTTACTTTTAGAAGGAGTTTGATATATCAAATTGTCCAGCTCAATGAGAGGAGTTCAAAAATGCAATAAAAAGAGTACTTTATTGATATAAGGTGTTTTATACCACAAATATGGGTAATACACCCTGGATATGAGCAAAAATGGTTGTAATATCTCATTCCCAGTAACTTACAAGATGACCCAGTTAGTTATCAGAGACTCCCAATTCTCAGCAAAAATTACAAAGTCTTGTAATTTGGCCATTTTGGCTTTGTAATTTTCCCGAGGCTATAAAGATTGGTTTAATTTATATTATGGTCATAGGTACTCGTACTACCGTAGCCGCCCCTCCATATAATACATATTAACACAATGTCAGGTGGATGGGATGACGACGACGATGATCTACTTGCCATGCTTGATGAAGATGACGATATCATATCAAGTAGCGGCGGTGATAATCGAGTTGCTAATGAACCCCAAAAAAATTATCAACCACCAAACAATGACAATACAACTGATATATCTACATTGAATAGTAATCCATTTCTACGTAATGATAATGATGATGTAGATGTAGATAATAGTATAGTTGATGATAGTATGGGAAATGGCTGGGATGATGATGATCTTGATTTGTCAGACGAGTTAAATATATCTGATGACATAAAGGACAAAACAACGCCTCAGCAACCTTCTTCTACATTACATGCTGTACCTCATCCACCACCGCCACCGCCACCAATACACACTAACGTTAACTCTAATGTTAGCACTGCAGGTGATGTCAGCTACGAGAGGGTAAATGTCGTTGCAATGTTAGCCGCACATGAAAAAGCACTCAATAAGGAGATTGATAATATCAATGGCATAGAGCAGCAGCAGCAGCTTCAAAGCACTAACGATCAAAATAATGATGATCAGAATGATGTTAACATTAGTGACGAGTGGGATTTTGACGATGATGATGCTGATATATTCAATGAGGATAACATTGATCTTCATGAAGGTGACGAAGAGGATGATGAGTTGGTACCTAACCCACCACTTTCTTTACAGCCATCGCCTAGGGCGATACGACCTTCTTCTACTTTAAATGATGCTACATTTCAAGAGAAAGAATTGTCGCAACCGCCACCACCGCCAGCAGCACCACCAATTCAACAAAAGCTGGAAATAAATCCCTTCTTGACCAATAACTCTATTGGAAAAGATGTGGAAGAACCAAGCTTGGTTAATGAAACAACTACTTATGCTGCCAATAATGGCAGTAGTAAAGATGTTGATAATGGTGCAGAAGATGCAGATGGTTGGTCAGATGAAGATTTCTTTGATGACGACGATGATGATATGCTTCAATCTACATCATCAGGAGTACCACAGCCATCTACTATTCCACCCCCACCGCCTCATCCAATTCCAACACAACAACATTTATCACCTCCAATTGCTCAACGTACACGTGCCAAGACTGCTTCTGCTCCTGCTCAACACCAACAGCAATATCAAGAACAACTAGCGCAACCATCTCAGTCATTAAACCCATCACAAAAGCGTATACACGACATGTTATCAACATACATGTCTACACTACACAATCCCAACTTTTTAACTAATCTACATTATACATTGCATCAACACCAATCAAAATACAATGTAGATGGAGAAGGTAGTAGTAAAAGTGCAGCATCCGACTTACGCACCTATTACACCACACGTCCCGGATTGAAAAAGTATACATTGGGAGTTGAATTAGATCGTATGGATTATAAGTTAATATTACAAAATGGTAAAGTTATCAATGATAAGGATGTTATACGGAGTTACTTTGGTGTTTCGTCTACTGGTGAACGGCTTGATGGTGATGATGATGACGAAGAGGGAAATGAAGAAGCAAGTATTGAGGAATTATTAGTTAGGTCTGCTAATCAATCTTTGTTGGCTGATATGCTGGTGGCATTAACTGGTTCGGAAGATAACGACTCTTCATTAGGAGAAAGTGGAGGAGGATTGATATTGTCGGGTCCAACACTGTGCATGACATCAGTGGCCGAATCATGTCAATTTAAGATTGATTTGAGTTCCGATGTTGTCGAGGCGGTATGTTTACTTGCCATTAGTGTTCCGTTTCATGATGATGCGGCAATTACTCAAGCGAAGCTGTCATATCACGGTAATGTCGATGATATAATCAAGGATGGACGATTAATATTGGCACGTGCACAAGTTTCGGTACGTTTCCGTCCAGGTGATGGTGAAGAGATGAATGATGAACCAACTGTACAATATACTGTGCAATCTATAACACCATATCACACTGCAACTTCCGAATTGATCACTACGGCGGCAATATCATTAGCACTAGATCAGATGGACCCATTCTTCCATGATGAGTATGCAGATGTGAATGTGGATGATGTACAAATGATTGATGCACGTGATCGATTCTTACTTTCCCATCATTTGGCTGATTCGGGATTATTGGTAGTGTCGGATCATATTGATCGATTAAAGGATGCGGCCGAGCATCACTCAACTGGGTTTAGAAGTGCATTACGACAATTAGATGGTGTTACGAATGTATCTTCAAAGTTATCAGGGATCAGGGAAGGGTTTGGGTTGGCTCTTCCAAGTGCCGAAGAGATTGAAGCTGCTGAACGAGAGGCTGCTTCTAGTCATCATAATATCCCTCGCCCACCACCGCCTCCTCCTGAAGCAGTTTTTAGATTCCCAAGACCAGAGCAAGTGATGGAACGCAATGTCCCTCCTCCACCATCAGAGTTTAGATTTCCAAGGCCAGAACAAGTTGCACAAAGTAGTAAAAGGCCTCCACCGCCGCCGCCACCCATACCTCAACAGAATGATGCACCTAGACCACTTATTGGAGGGCTGTTCATGTCAGGTTTATCTCGTCTTGCTGCCGCGGCTTCTCAACCTGATGACAATCATCAGGAATCTGGATGGGGAGGAGGTGGAGGTACAGGATTGACACCACCGAGTTCTCCTGGTAATAATCAAGCCCCAAGTGAAATGCCTCCTACTCTCTATCGAAGAGACGAGATTGAACATCCACAGATAACTCAAGGTAGTACCACTCAAGGACTTACAAATCAATTTCAAGAGTTAACTGCAATACCAAGAAGTGGTGATATCTCATCTACTCGTCTCAATGATGAAGTCGAGAAACAGGATGAAGAAGACGAAGATGCTGGTTGGTCTGATGATGAGTTTGACTTTGACGATGATCTCGGTGGTAATGATGAAATTGAGGAAGAAACGAGAGTATCTAATAATGAAATGAAAGGTGATAATAAGATACAAGAAACTGCTTCCCTCACACCTCAAAAGCCACATCGTCCATTTAAAACAACTATCGAGTATCAAGAAGAATCAGAGAGAGAATCCTTTAAAATATTGATGGCGATGGAAACTAAACCTGCGACAGTAGTACAGCCACAAATGGCAAAAGATGTGGAGGTTGATGGACATTCATCATCTCGTGGTGGCAATCATCAACCTCCAATACATCATGAGCCACCAAGCAATCATCCAATGAAAGCTGTTCCTCCTCCGCCACCTCCTCTACCCAAATCCAATCCAAATCAACCACAACGAACATTTGAAGAAGAATTCGTCATGGTATTAAGTGACAAGATTTCAGCAGAATGTCAAGAGATGGAGGAAACTGGACGCATGAAACGATGGAAACCTATAAGTGAAGATCCTATATTACGGAAGCAACTAATGGAGGTCATGGTTGCTCAGTTAACTTAGAGATTAGCAGTTAAGATATGTTTGTAAAAATACTTGTTAATTATGAGTTATATATCTAATTTGCTATGTACTCCACCCTTTCTTGAGTTATTCCTGAACAACAACATGCTTGTCTAGAGCATGTTGGAAACTTTCTAGATCATTTCGCACCACCTGTTCCATGAATTTCAATCGAGATGGAGAGTCATCCTTTAGTTGATTGTTTGCTTCTAGAGCTTCAACGAGTCGAGCTATCCGCCCCTCCAATATTTCCATCAGATAAGGACGGACTTCATCATCAACTACCGCCTTCGGCTTGTCGAGGGATAGGCCGTGCTTCACTCTCAAGAAGTTGGCTAGCTCTTCAATAGATGACAATTCTCTGATACAAAAGGTTGGTGACATCGAGTGGAGATGATGCTGGGCAGTCTTGGCTCCAATATCATTGCGATTGATTGTAAGACCATCCAACAAAGCACAATCATTTGGATTATCTTCCAAAAGAAAGCCATGGTAAGAGAAGAGCAAGTAGTTGGGCTGTGCATAATTCTCAAAGACTTGGCTTCCCTTTGTGGTGCGCCGACTTGCACGAGTAATAGCTACGTCATCGACCATCTTCGTCTCATGTGCTCTTCCTTTTGAATCTGCATTGACAAGATCAAGAAGAGGGACGAGGTGCCTCTTTCTATCCCACCAGATACTCCTTGAGTCGACAATAGCTGTGGCCCAAAGCACCTTTTGCTTATCAAGTAGCACGTCACGGCCAAGTAAAGTATTGACATCCAAATCAGACACTAAGACACTGTGCCTTTGGGCGGCATGACGCTGATACTTGATAATGAATTGACGTACATCAGAACCAGCTAAGTACCTATCAATCTCAGCTTCACCAAAGAAGAGAGGATGATATTCACTCAACTCTTCAATTGAGGGAAGTAAGTCTAAATATGGCCACCAACGACTCTCTTCCTTCATTACAAAACGTTCATGTAGCAGATAGATCAATAATGCGTCAAATCCATCACTACGACTCCCATTCATATTCACAGAATACTTTTTCAATAGAGTTGCAAGGTTTGATGTCTTATTCTTCACACCTGCCAGTGCATTATCAACATCAATAACCGAGTTTCCATGTAGTGAAATATAGGGAACATCCAGTTCAATATCAGCTATTGCAAATGCACCAACTCTCATACCATCTCCAACCACATTTGCTTCAATCTTATTCAATGGAAGGTTCAAAGTTTGAATAAAGAAATTGAAAGCTTCTACTTTCTTGTCCAGAATCTTGGTCATATCAGTTTGCTCATTACTTGTAGTTTGATCAAGAACAGGTTCATCTTCGATTGAGTGGGCAACACGAGTAAGTATCTTTCTCTCTTCTAACCTAAATCGCAACGCTAATGCCAATTGAGCACTATCCTCTGATTGGGCTTGATGCAGTTGTTTGGTGAGCTCGTTCTCAGTGTCGTTGTTTTCTTCAAATTTAGCAATAGTTCGTTTTGCAGCTGAGCGTAGAGCTGCATTCACAACCCAATTACTGCCACTATAACGTGCACATCGACTTTCAATCCTTTCTCTATCTCCCGAATGAATGGCAGTAATGCAAATCTCTTTCAACGAGTCAAGTGTCTGTCCAAACTCATTCTCGATTCTATTCCATGTTGGATTGTCGTGATCACCAAGTATTAGTGACACAATGGCAATAGAATCTGATGCAGGATTGTGTCCTATGCTGTTACCATCATCAACCATTGACAAGTCTTCTCGAACACAAACATCTTCTAATGATTCGAACTTCTTTACTTCAGGATGAATCAAATACAATGTCTTTAATGCACGAAGGACTAGCTGTACACCCTCATCATACCTTCCAATAGCCACTGGACGACGAAAGAAGGATGATCCTGAGATTGTGGCACAGTTGTTTGGATTCTCATAGGGCACAAAACCGTGAGCCTCGAGGAACAACGAGCTATCCACTGATCCATAATCTTCGAAGATTTGAATTGTATTACTATCGTCTGTAGTACTGATAAAGATGTCTCGATCAGAACGAACGGTGATGGAACCATCCTCAGATAGAGTGTGATATAAATCAAATGGAGCATTGATCCAATCCTTGCTTTCTTCGACTTTGGGAGAATAGTTTATCATCTCCGCCAATGGAGTCAGATACTTCACACTCTTTAGCACCATGGCTCGACTCGACGTTATACCGACAAAACGATGAAAGATTTCAAAGCTAACACAAGTGTCGGGAATGGTGGTCTCTGATTGTTTCATCTTTAGTTGAATCATATCTTTAACCACTGAACTTAGTGATACCTGCCCTCTATTGGGAGACATATTATACATCTGTTCCAATGAATGCCTAGATCTTCTACCCACATACTCTAAATTCTCATCCTTCAATGCTGCATAAGCATCATCATTAAATGTGTCCAATCTTGGAATTGTATATTGTGGCAACACATCTAAATATCCACTCCAATAACTATCCTCATTGTTGTTGAATAAATCAGTATGATGATGTTGACAATTCTCTGCCATTAAATACATTGCAATTACTACATCTTGTTCAGCTAATCCCATGCCTCTACTGGCTAGTCCGGTTCCTTGAGGGAAGGCTTTATTCAATATGTTATTTACTTGTGGATAAAAGCCTGGCAGATAGTGTGGACTTTTGGGGTATGCATAGATTTCAAGAATGGATGATACAGATATAATGATCGAGGATGGTACCGTGAATAATGGATCTAAATGTCTAATGATTGGAGTGTTGCTGGTTGAAATATCAGTACTGCATTGTTGTTCATCATCTAACTGACATTCATTCATCTGTTGTTGTTCAGTAATATTGGAAGGTAATGGCAATGCCAATCCCCAACCACCATAGGATTGAAATTCTTCAATGGTAACATTCACAGTAGTGTCGTCATTGATAATGACAGGATGAAACGTACCCCCATTGTTGACAAACCAATTTAGAAATGCAACCTTTTTGTTGTTTTGTTCATAGGTATTATTATTTTGGATACTACACCGTGATATAATTGCATAGATAATAATAGATAAAATTGCAACAACCATAGACAATACCATCTTTGTGTTGTGTTTGTATATTACTGCAATCTTTCCGTCAGTTTTAGCAATCTTCTTATTACTGCTGACAACATCATTGTGTTTCTTCTTAGCCATGCTATATACTATCGTAGTATATAGTATTTATGATTGATTGATTAGATAATGCAATGATATATTATTTTCAAAACTTTGAGCGTTATCTAAACAACACTCTTTCCATTCTAATCCTCAACATAGAAATATACCCAGCCTGAAAGGATAGAGAGTACCTATTAGAGTGTCTGCCAATCGTATTAGTAGTTGCTACCAGGTTATAAGAGTTGCTACAGCACTGTTAGCCACTATCGTAATAAATCTACCACACTCACCAAAACCAGTGTACGTTGAATCGCCAATTCATCTTCTCGCAACAGCTTGCATTTCAACTCATCGTCTGCACATGTGATTATGTTTGCTAAACTGTTTGTTTATGTATATATTCTTATCTTACTCTTATATTAATTGTAATATGAACATGGTAGTGAAAAGTAATATCAATACACCTCTCTCCAAACAACAAGTACATCCGCCATTTCGTGGATCTGAGTATCTGATATACCATGGCGAGCTTTCTACATCATTGAAAGTAGTACTAATATCTTCGTCTTGATCTCTACTTGACTCATCACTACTCTCTGGTATATCAACACTATTTGATTCATCTCCACTGTTGTCATTTGTACTACTCATGGAAATGATATCACTTTGCTTTGGTGTATCAATTTCAGTCAATGTTGGTAGTATAAATGGGCTGAGATTTGAATTATCCTTTGATGGAGATGGCATTACAGTTGTTGGACCACTTTCAGTTGGCGACGATGTCATGCCTTCAAATAATGGAGATCTTGTGGGAGCTTTGATACTTGTGAGCGGTTTGTGACACTCTGGTACCCATATCGAATCAGTGTTGCAGTAGAGAGTACCATGTCCACAATAACCTACAAACGACCGACATTCGCCCTCCTCTTGACATGGATCTCCACCACAGTGTTCTTCCAAATTATATAAAACAGTGGGAGTGTCAGTGATTGGAGCTACCGAAGGTTTATCGTTTGGTGATCTTGTACCACAATCAGGCGTCCAGCGACTTTGTTCATTGCAATACTCTTCACCCTGTCCACAATAGTTGTGTTGACTTCGACAGAATCCTTCTTCTGCACATGGTGATCCTCGACAATTGTAGTCGCCTGAATCTTCATCCTCTTCTTCTGATGTTGTTGTTGTCACTTCAGAGTCGACAGCTTCAATAACAGACTTTGAGGCAATACCGGCATTCACAATGGCAAACTCTGATTTTGCCGTCAACTCTACGCACTCACTACGGCCAGTCGAAGAGTCAACATGACTGCTCTTCGTCTTATCCGATCCTGCATTCTCAAGAGTAAAGCCATAATCAGACGATATTGTTACATCGACGTAATAACTTCCATCTGCAAGCTCGTTGAATATGTAATCACCTGTAGAGGTGGTCCTTGTGCCCTCAACCCATTTATCATGATCACACTTGTATAGATCCACAAGAATACCCCGTAAACCTGGTTCCGAAGCTTCTCGAATGCCATCGGCATTCTTGTCATGCCAGATATGTCCAGATATTACTCCAGAGCCACTTGAGATTTCACTACTGACTACTGCAGCCTGTTCTGTTGATGATTCCAACTCAACAAGAAGTACGGGAGCATTGTCCGTCATGATGCTATCCTTGCTTATAAACTCAGTCCGCACACGATTGGTACCAAGGATTCGAAAACTAACAATATGATTTGACATTGCATCTGTTACATCCAACTCGTATTGATTACCATTCTTTTGACTTGCTTTCGATTCAAATAGTACTCCAGTCGTCTTGGGAGCCGTTTCATAAGTCACTGCATTTTCGTCCCAATCATTAGCCATTGATTGGATGTAGTAAGAACCGGAATGATCAATTCCTTCATCATCATTATCACGGGCTATAAGTCGAAGTATTGCCTTGTGGATAGTATTATCACCAATGACTGACAAGTCAAAGCGAAGTAAAGCCACTTCTCCTTCTAGCATATCAACGGCTATTACCTGGGAAGAACCAAGATTCAATGTTGGTAATGATCGTGATAGGGTGACATCATCCAATGGCGTGAACATGGAGATTGAGGCCGATGACTCTTGTTTAGGAGGAAGAGCATTCGAAATGTCTAACTCTTGAGTCTCTGACAATGAAGGTCGGAAAGCTTGTTCGGCAATGTTGTTAACAGTGGCTGGTTTCCTTGTTGGCTGTGAAGATGTTGTTGTAATATCAATGCCATGGACAGCAGGCTCTGGAGGATCATCTAATGGAGTCATCGCCCAATTTGTCATATCACCAGGATTCTCAAGAAGACTTTCAGTTGTTTCAAATGCAGACGACGTGTCTAACTGAGGAACAATACTCTGTCCTTTGGAGTGTGGTATTGCAAATGAGCTCGCGTGAGATGAAAGCTTTTCTTCATCTGAAGGTATCGCCGGCTTGATATCAGGCTTTGTCGGTGACAAAGGTACAATACCAAAACTACTCGCCGCAGAAGAGGTTGGATTAACAACAACTCGTTTAGTAGGTGTCGATGAAGGCGATGGTGTGGGCAATGATGTCGGCTTGGAAGTGCGTGGTGGTGGCGTTTCTTGCTTTGCCTCTATAGCAGCTGCCTCGATTGCTTCTGCCTTTGCTTGTTCTTTGGTCAGTTGTTTCGCCTCAAGTTTCTCTTGCTTTATCTTATCCTTCTCCTCTTGTGTAAGACCAGAAGACTGTTGTTGTTGTTCCTGCTGTTGTTGTGGCTTTTGTTCTTGCTTGGCAGCCTTGTCAGAACATACTTCTTTGTTACTCTGCCAAACACAAGACGTATCTCTCACACATTTCTTCTCCTTTACATAATTAGAACATATCTTTGATATACTACCCCCTTCAGCAGTACTATCGATATAACTCTGTACATCTTCATCATCAATATCTGATGCCAACATACCACCGCCATCTAAGTTTAGACTATCTTCCCAAACTTTACATGCCTTGCAAGTGCCCTCCTTTAAACATTGTTTCATTCTTCTACTCATATCTATACACCCTTCAAGGCTTAACAGCTTTTCTACACCAATGGCAGTTGCCGCTCTGCAATATCGATTCAAGCGTAACTGAACAGCTTTACCATGCCAACCATGATCATCAGCTGGACACTCCAATCCACCGTTGATATTATCAAGTGTAAGTCCAAAATCTTCATCAATTAATACAGATTGATGACAAGTCTTATCATTCTTCACATTCTCCATCCAGTAGAACAGTCCAGCACCCCAAGAATATTCTTCATTCTTTGCTACTAAGTCTGGACGTTGACATAATGTCTGTGGCGCTCCCGTCAACGCTATGGACGCTCGAATATAGTTATAGTTCCATGACAATTGTATTGCACCTCTACCAAAGTATACCTCATTAGCTTTGACATATCCAGCCATTGGTCCCTTTTCATTACGTTCATACACATCATCACATGAGCATCCTTCCGGAGGTAACAAGTTGGATTGACAATAACCATTAAATGGTCGTCCTTGACTTGCTAAACTTGCCCCATCAGGACAAGTCATATTGTCCCAATCAAATGAACTTACATCACATGGACGACAGTACACTTCATTGGCAACAATCTTATGATCAGCACACATTAAGTATTCACGTCCAGCTTTGAATTCATCTGATTCATGTAATGCATTACCAAAGAAGGATGCCAATTCAGCCTTTTGTTGCATTACACTGCCCATATTAAATACCCCCTCTGTTGGATGATTGATATTATATTCATTAACTGCTTGACAAAATCCTTCATATGAATACGGCGGCTGTGCCTCTGGTGCTAACTTGTTAAATACCTCAGATGTTAGTATATCACATGGTAATGTAGATGATATGTTTAATCCTTTCCCGTTATTATAATATCGAGTACTTGGCGCTGGTGGTATTTGTTTGGTAGATTTATCCCAACAGTAACAGAGTCCGTCTACATCGCATGGCCAGTATGTTTGATCTGATTGGCATGATCTGCATTCATCATCTGTTGTAGATTGTGGATGATTAGGATTAGCTAAACATGAATGGGTTGATGTTGAACATGATTGTTTTGGTGAACATACATATGCTGGTGGTATGTATGACCAATCGTTGGAGTTTACTTGTTGTATTGATAATGTTGTTATTATTGTGATTATAAAGATGTTGTGTGGCATGATGTTAAACAGTTGCAATATCAAACATACTTCTTTTTGTTGTTGTACTCTTATTGCAATGCAATATCAATAGGTATCCTAACTCCTAACTCAAAGTTCAGTCACTACTCAAGAAGCTTCTTAAACTATTATGATATTAGCATATGATATCAAAACCAAACCAGTATATCACCCTAATGAACCATATTATTGTACCACTATTACATTCGCCACAAACAACGAACTCACACCTCACAGGATACCCTAAAAGGGCTGATTTAATCGATTCCTTCTCACATCTCAACAAAGAGGTGGACGGTTCACTAAAAGCCTACCTATTAGATGTTTCGACAGCTGTAAGAACAGGTGATACTTATCACTTAAATACATCTTAATATAGGCCGAACAGCCAAACACGTTCACCAAAGGTTTCACTTACATCTTGAGTTATTAGAAGTGGAGTTGGATAGAGTTAGAGTCACTCACATATTCATAGCTCAAGCTGCAGATTGTACATTCATATCAGCTCAAATCCAAATACCAACACATATAAGCACGTTACTTCAACCTTAAAACCCCTTCACTTCATGTAATTCTACACGCATCTAGTAATACCCGTGCGTCTTCTACCTCGTCTCCACCGCCTCCAAGAGCCGCAGCTCCTAGTGCAACTGCATCATTTTGTTGAGGAGGAACAAGAGGTGCATTGCCTTGTGCAACAGGTTGATTAGCCACATGCCGGATAGGTTCGGGCTGTAAAGCATTAGCAGGCTCAGCCGGGGCTACCAGATCATCTCGAAGTCGCCTTCCAAATTCGTCTACTCTTCTCTCCTGTTGATTCGGATTGACGCCTCCTGCTGGTGGTGGTACTAGAGCATCATTGACAGCAGGACGCTGTGGTTGATCATCAGCAAGAACATTATTGTCAGGGCGTTGGTTAGGTTGAGCTCTGGCTGGCTGAGCTCTCTCTTCTCTTATAGCATTCCGGCGAGCTCGATCTGCACGAATCTGTTCCAATCGTTCAGCATTTCGGCGAGCTTCTAGATGAATATGTTCCAATTGAGCTCGATCGGCACGAATCTGCCTCGCCAGTTCCAATCTTCTAGCAGCTCTATCTACTGGAGGACCAACGAGAGCTCTTTCCCGTTGCTCATCAGCACCGCCCCCAAATCTTCTAACAACGGGAGCAGCCTCCACTGCTGGTTGTTGATGAGGACCAACAAGGGCTCGTTCCCGTTGCTCATCGGCGCCACCTCCAAATCTAAATCCGACAGGCTGACGCTGTTGTTCAACTCCTCCAAACCTAAACCCTCCAGCAGGAGCTACTTCCGCTGCTGGACGCTGTTGTTCTACTCCGAACCTGAATCCACCGGCTGCTGGTTGTACTTGATTAGGCACGGGAGCATTAGCCGCTGGTTGATTGGGCACTGGTCGAATATCTCCATCTGGCACTGCACCAAATCTAAATCCACCGGCTGCCGGTTGTACTTCATTAGGCAAAGCATGATTAGGCACCGGTCGATTGGCATCAGCGCCAAACCTAAATCTTGGAGCTTCTGGTTGACGTTGTGGTGGTTGAGCCACAATAGGAGCAACAGGTTGTGGACGTTCTACGACTGGTTGAGCTGGAATAGCAGCTTTCTTCTTCTGCAGGTTTTCTTTTGGAGGAGAGGCAAGGATAGACCTGATCTTCTCCTCATCATCAACACCAGCATCGGCTAAGACTTTCAAGCCAGCTTCCTGACGCTTCTTTCGATCAAGCTGTTCCATGTCACCAGTGCTTGTAAAAAGCCGACATGGTTTGCCACAAGTACATGTAGTCTTTCCTGGAGGCAACTTGTGGTTACAGAAGTGAGAATAACCATCAATCTTGTCACCGCACAAGTAGCAGCTCAGTTTCTTGCAATCAGGCTTTGAGCAAGTAATCTTGTTACAACCATCGCCTTTGATATACTCCTGGTCACAATGTGGACAGAAGCGTTTGCAAGCTTTCGACATTGCCTCATGGGCCATGTGCTGAGGGTCTTTTAGCCGTTCTTTCTCCCTCCGAACATCTTCACATGTTCTGCCATGATGATAGACATCGTTACAAGTTGTGCAGTACTGGGTATCACATTCAGGACATAAAATCCAAGGGAAGTTTCTTTCAATGAAGCCAATGTAGGCACATGTTGGGCAAGTCCTGAGATTCATTAAGAAGAAGTGTCAGTTAGATATACGAGGCACAGATATGTCAAAGAGGAAACCATATAACTCACCAACTATTAATGCCTGCTTTCTTCATTTCTTCCCGAATAACTAGATCATTTACACGTCTATTCAGCTTGGGAGACAAGGCTGAATCTAAAAGAGCTGAGGAGTAATGGTTCTGACAATCCGCATCAACGATACACTTGAATTGTATACTGCCATTACCATCAAGTTGCTCTGAAACAAAACGGTAGATACAGTCCGTGCATACAAAGTGACCGCTACCTGTACTACACTCTTTCATTTCTCCCTGTGGGTACTCCATATAACAGCAGAGGCAATCTTTTACCTTTGGCTCTTCTTTATCCTGTACAATACTACTATCTCTTTTGCCTTCATGAATGACACTACCACTACCTTCAGTACTACTATCATCGTCACTAATTAAATCAATAATTTCAATATCAGTATCAGGCCTGATAATTGTAGGCTTGTTTGCTATTGTGTTCAGTTGAGGGATACGAGAAACCTCTTTCACAAGTTTATGATCAAGATCTGCACAAAGTTTAACTAGCTTCTTAGGACGATTGTGCTTGATAAACACCTTGATAGTAGGCGGAATCCTAGCAAACTGTCCTGAGCCATCTCCATCGATACCATCACGTTGAGTTTCGACATCTTTCAAGTAATTGAAGGAAGGCGTGAACCCGAAACCATTTGATTTCAATACTGCATCAATTGCTGCACAAGATATGCGTAGAAAGAAATTTTGAAGCAGTAGCTTTGCCCTGCTAATATAAGGTTTATTCCTGGCTAATTCCATGTCCGACCTGGAAAGCTTCCGTGTTGGTGTAGTGATTACTATGGGTATTGCTGTCTTTTAATTTCTTGTTTGTTGACGATTATATTATAGTGCTTGACGATTGACCCCCAGCAGTGGCACTTTTGATTGATCTATTCGTATTGTATAATATTATCTTCTTCCTATCTCTTGTTTAATAATTGACATTCTACATTGAGGCTGAAAAATAGTTGATTTTTGTTTTCGTGGGACTTTAGACAAATCCTCAAAGATTTTCCGACCAAAGATTCTTGCTTGAGATCAAATAACTAAGACTTGTATTGTATATTACGAGGACGTGCAGCTGTACTAGATGTAAGCATGCTAGTACCCCTGATCTCTCAATCTTTTCTTCTCTGAAAGTATGGCAAACTAACGCCAAATTGTCTACCCGATGCAGCTACTTGATTCCATGTTGCTATTAATTTCATTTGTAAGTCTGTTTCTATCTTCAGGCATGTTGATTCATCAGTAGCAACCCATGTTGATTGAAACAGTTCCTTTGTTGCCGCTACCGAGTCTGGGGATCTGTGATTGGTGTTTAGAAGACAAGTTAAGTGATATTGAACATGATATACAGACATCACACGCACATCCTTCTCTTACCGCTCTATAATCTCCTTGGCAACCTTCATTGCCTCGTCTATTGGATCATCGACACATCTAGTTACCAAACCAATCTTCTCAGCTTCCAAACCTGAAATGATCCGTCCAGTCATTGTCAATTCCTTTGCAACGTCTATTCTCAGTAGTTCACGTAATGTAATCGAAGCACCCATATCAGGTATTAATCCCCATCTTGATTCCATTATTGATAACTTACAATCTGGTGTAGAGAAACGAAAGTCTGCCCCAAGTGCTACTTGTAGACCTATTATAATATTAATATCAATTATGAGAGGTTAGATATATATGATTATCGTATATTGCAATGCAAAAGATATAATTAAACTCACCTCCACCAAAACACATGCCGTGTAGACATGCTATTACAGGAACCGGCAGTTCTCTTTGTAAATACAATCATTAGATATAAAGGATATACTTGTCAGCTAAATGAAAAAGTACACTATCATATGCACAAATTATATCACTAACTCACCTCCAAAGATAACAAACATCCTGTGCTAAGTTACCGACGCCATCCTCACCACCATACGGACTAGGTCTTTCTAATAATTCATTCAATGCACTCTTCGGTCCAGATAAGGCAACACTCTTGGCATCTAATCCAGTACAGAATGCTCGTCCCTCGCCACTTATTATGACAACTCGCATGTTTTTGTTAAGTGTTGTATCATTCTTGAGGAGTGATGCTGCTTCGGCAATTGCATGAAACATTGGTAAATCTAAACTGTTTAGTTTCGATGGACGTGATAGGATGACGTGTATAATACCGTCTTGTAATGATGTAATTTTGATACGATCTTTAATGTTGATTGTGTTTTTGCTGTTTGATGACGATTGTTTGAGTTTGTAGCTTGTCGATTCGGTGTTAGTATCTGCTGCATTGGAAGCATTAACACCATAATTATCTGCTTTCAACTGTGATATAGCAGAAGACTTCTTATCATATGATAGCTGTAATGGAGATTGATGATAGCATTGTCTTTGGATATTGATATCTTTTAATGCTGATATTTCTTGCAATCTATCAGCAAGTGTTTGTTGAAGGGAGTACTGACAAGCAGCAAGTGGCGTAATCCTGGATCTATACAGGCATTTCCGAAGTACTATTAACATATTGAGAGATGACGGCAGGTAATAGCACAACCAGGCATCATTCAGTAGATTATTTATTATGTAGTAGGAGGTAGGTAGGCATCTCGAGTCCAATATCTCTCGTTCAATCGCCAGTTAGTCGATGAAAGTAGATACAAAGATGTCATCTAACTACCTAGTAGTTGGCGGACTAAATACCAGAAGTCAGTACAGAAGGGAGTACGACTTAGTTGCAAGAAATCTTTTGCTTAATCTTTCTATTTTACTTACAAATATCATCATAGACTGATACTATCGACCTTAATGTGATTTGAGTCTTGATTAAGTCTTGACCTGACGTCGTATCCTCTTGTACTTATAATAACTTTGGTATTCTTTGTGCTCATACACACATCTACTCGAGACTTGGCTGTCTACTTCTCCTACCATAAAACATTTAAGGAGTCATTCTTCCTCCCGATCTAGTACTTCACTTCACTTTCACTGTTTATGACCGGTAATAGTTGATCTCGCCCATCATGAGGCAATCAACAGCATCTGCGCCATCAGGATCAATGCCTAAAAAGTTGGAGATTTCAAAGTCGTCTTCATGTAAACCAGTGAATTGGTTCTGATTCCAACCAATGTAGAAGTAAGTTCCATCTGGTCGCACTAAATGAGAGAGACGAGAGGGGATGATACATGCGTGTAAGAGAAGAACAGGATACATGTGATATGAGCAGGGATGAATGATCGTTTGTTATATGTACTCACTTGCATAAAACGCTGAACCATCCTTAAACCTTTTCCTTGCCTTCGAGCCAATTGCTCGATAGTCAGAATATTCTCCTCCAAAGAAATGATCTGCATCCATCATATTAATGATCGTACTATCACCTGCCAAAAGCTTGTGGCAATTATCATTATTTCCACACCGATCCTCGTCAAAACTGTTCCCATTATCGTAATTGTTAGTCCAATGATAGATATCCATGGATTGTCCAATTAGATAAAGATCTTCATTAGCAGGAGCAGAAACGATCAGTTCCATACCAAGATACGAACCTCGTGGTCCTTGAGACACACCTTTGGGTTTATCACAAAAAGCATCAATACGGAATGGTCCATTCTGCCAAACCTGAACCGTATTAGGTTCACCTAAAGCTGAACGATTACCTGTGCTATCACCATCTCCTGAGAGATCATACAACTGTTTAGCAAATCGTTATATTCGAAAAGTAGTAAGAACAAACAAGTAGAATGCTTACCTTTCATTCTAACATGAATTCCAGCTGTTTCCATCTTAGTGATATAGCCAGTTTTGGATGATTTACTAGGAGACGACTTGGCTGCCTTTGTGCTTACCCTAACACTATTACTATTTCCTCCATGATGATAAGCTTCAAAGAATGTTTGTTCCACTTCGACAGGTGCATCACTAGCCTCAACAACATCAACAGGCTGCTCGGAGGAAGGTACGTGATTGCATTCATCATGCCAATCACAAGCATTGTCACCAAACGCTTGTTTGCAACAATCAGGCAACTCGGAGAAACTTATGCCTAAAGCGCCCAAGCCGCGAGCGCACTTTTGTTCATCGGGATGCCAATACCAATTTGTATCGCTACAATTACTTTCCAAGGATCTAATCGATTGGGGTGGCTATTGCAATGAAGACAGTATTATTGCAATAGAATAGTATTGTATATTATAGAGTGTTTTCGTATTGGGGGAGGTGAAATGTGCAACGGTATGAGATAGATTGATGTGTATGGTTAGCGTCTTACAGAAACCGACTTGTTCTGTAATGTATTAATGTACTGTATTGCGATGAACAAGGTTATCCATCAGCCCAATAATAGTAGTCCTTTACCACGTCGAATAAGGTTACTCGGCAGCCTAGCAAAGCCAGTAAACTAGAGGTTAAGAAGGGTGAGTGGCCTTCCCGTTCTCTTATGTAAACCTAGATGATATAGATATACACGGAGGTATATATAACCAATCCTAAACAAGTATAATCTAACGATTAATCTCTCTTTTATTCTTTATTCTAAATTATTATAAGCACAAAATCAGCGTGCGTATTCTTTACAAGCAGATTGCCAAGTTCAACAAGAAAGTATCTTTCTTTACTAATTGGGACTCCTTCATCTCGTCATAATGC
>Ga0214477_100627_pt1 | contig 23376 bp, 14 predicted proteins | sample M1_20Mar14CPVII9_FD_165058 | JGI IMG/M metagenome (GOLD analysis project Ga0214477, IMG submission 165058) | Marine eukaryotic communities from Monterey Bay, California, United States - M1_20Mar14CPVII9sort6BwellC16 | ecosystem: Environmental > Aquatic > Marine > Unclassified | place: USA...
TAGTCAGGCAGCTAAATGAAGTTTATGTAACTAATCATGATGTTCTTGTTCTTGATTCTGATATGTCAAGTTCAATATCAATTACAAGACTAAGACCAAGTAAAAGAGCAAGACCTACTAATAGGATGACTACTGACTACACACTTATGTTGTGTAATCTATTGAACTACATCTATCAATAGAGGGTAATACAAGTACACAATGAAGGTTTGTCCGATTTGTAACCTTCGTCTACCAATACTCGTATATCTATACAAGTGCATCTTTTACCCAATTATATTGAAACAATACTTACACATCCGACACTTACTTTCTCTCCTTCCTTTGACTGATATCTTAGGTGATATATCTCCAAGATGTCGTAATATCTTCATTACATAAAGCCAAACATAAGTGCAGCATCTTGACATTGCCGACAACCGATCCCTGATAGATCATCGCATTTTTGACAGAACGTCTTCTCGCAAGCAGGACACATATCCAAGTTGTCCATCTCACACTCCTCACAGAACTTATGTTTGCAACTGGAGCATACATCTAGATCTCTGCGCGGTAATACTTTACTACATCCCTGGCATATTTCTTCTTCAGTCGTAGACACAGCAGCATCACACGCAACTAAACTATTAAATGTATCGATCACCTCTTTGGCATGTTCGTACTGAAGCTTAAGTGCCTTCTTTGCAGCCTTCTGATCTGCTTTACGTTCTGCAGGACTCATGATCTGCCACCTCAAGCGAGGAAAGCCTTCATTCCTATGTTCTAGAAAGGTGTCAATCATTTCCTTACAATTATTATATTGATAATTCCCATTAATGTTCAGTACTTTAAGCTGTACTTTGAAATCGTTCAACAATTGACGTCGAACCTTATTCGAAGACAATGATCCGATTTTATTAGCAACCTCCTCGTCTGACATAGACCCGTCCAAGCCATGCTTCTCGTACAACTCGAGCTTCTTCTGCTCCAATCTTTCGTCTATGTCTAGAGACATTCTCTACTTGTAGTAGTATATTTAACAGATAATGATGTGATTAGGTAGTCAGGCAGCTAAATGAAGTTTATTATGTAACTAATCATGATGTTCTTGTTCTTGATTCTGATATGTCAAGTTCAATATCAATTACAAGACTAAGACCAAGTATAAGAGTAAGACCTACTAATAGGATCATAGCTCTTTCCCATTTGTTATGTATTATTTTATAATTTTGATTGTAAATCATTTAATTGTATCTAATCTAATACCGATAGACCTATACCGACTATTATTGCTCCACCGAAGATACCTTGTTGTTATTTGATGGTCGTTATTTAATAAGTAAACATTTGTGCACCCATTGCAAAAGTTTGAGCACAGTATAACGAGGATATTAATATCGGCGGCAGCGACAACTGCATGAAATACTACAAATAATTTTACAATAGGTCCCTTGATCATAATTTGTTGGTGTTTGTATTATTTGTGTCATTGTGGATTGATTTTACTTGTTGCACGACGATACTGGTGTGCTGTTGGTAATAAACAATTAATTAAGTTGTTTTGTTGATAGTAATGATGGTATTACTATAATTTATTAATACCACAACAATTGTTACGCTTAACATTGATTTGCTATTGTCCGTTAATGATAATTTTGATATTGCATATACAAAAAAGGAAGATGATGGCGGCGGCGGTGATAATTGTCTACAAGGCGGCGATACTGTATGAAACGAATATACGGTTAAATTATTAGCGGTGGTGAACGATACCGGATCGATAATAATATTGCAATGGTACGGTATAGGCGTTGTTTGTTATTTTATTGCAAATAGCAAAAATTGCAGCACAATAATGGCAGTGCCGGTCGGTGATGTGACTAAAAAGGCGAATACAATCTAAAGTAGAATATACTGTTATACTTGCAATACACAACATGATTAGTATATGAAGATAAGGAATGATCTGACTTCTTCATAACACTGATGCTTTTGACTTCTTCATAATTGGGAGTCCGAACACATGTTTTTTTCTTCCACATTAATGTTATCCCCGGCCTACCCCTTCGGAGTTTTCAATTGTGAAAACTGATATGATGAATTATTGTTCAAGCAACCGCCGCCAGAGTACGATGATTGTCCAATTTGCTTCCTTCTTATGCCAGCGCTAGGGGGGGGGGCGGAAATATATGGCATGTTGTGGGAAAATGATATGTTGTGGATATGTGTTTATGCAACTGTCTATGATGACAAAGGCAACGAAGTTGCAGAGAGAACTTGTCCATTTTGTAGAACTCCAAATCCTGACACAGATGACGAGGTTGTTCAACGAACAAAACAACGAATGGCTGTTGGAGATGCCATGGCAATTAACTATCTGGGGTCTTTTTATAGTCATGGTGGGTATGGATTTCCACAAGATAATACAAAGGCATTAGAATTATGGCATAAGGCAGGAGAACTAGGATGTGCCGCAGCATATAACAATATTGGTGCATGTTATAATTATGGTGAAGGTGTAGAAGTGAATCAGAAGAAAGCTTTACACTACCACGAGCTAGCAGCTATGCAGGGACACGCAGAGGCAAGGTACAATCTAGGTTGCAAAGAGGGGAAAGCAGGCAATATAGACAGGGCTCTTAAACACTTTATCATTGCAGCCGGGAGCGGAGACAAAGAATCTTTAAATTATATTCAAGATCTGTACAAGAATGGACATGCAACAAAAGATGATTACTCAAAGGCATTAAAATCTTATCAATCATACATGGGTGAAATTAAGAGTGAGAAGAGAGATGAAGCAGCTGCAGCCCATGACAGTTTTAAATATTATGAATAAAAATCTACTGATTTCGAACACATGCAGAATATCTTAGGCGCCCTCGGGGCTCCATTTTGCACTGCCCTTTACATTCAATGACCTGAGCCCCCGGGCGGACTCTATTGCTGGCATTTCGCCACTTTTTTACACCTCTTTTTCTACTAGTTCCTATGTAGGTTCTAGTACAAATACGAGAAAGGTGTCACAATACCGTAGAAAATCAGGTACATAGGAGTTCCTACAGTATCTTGAGGAAAAGGGCTGTTCAAAGATGAGAAATCTGGGTTAGGCCTATTTTGGGTACCACTTTAACAATGACCTCTCAAGGGCTGATCCGTCGAGTGATCCTCAAAGATCGCGGTACTCGTGTCACAATTAAAAAGAGCCGTCGAGTAATCGCTCAATTGAGTACCACCAAAAGTTCGCGCGGTACTCATGTCACATAAAAGCTTTAAAATTTAAAATTACTGGAAATCTGTATTTTTTGATTTATCATTCGGCCGCCTCGGCTCTTCTTTTCCATCAATATTGAGGAGAAAATAATTTATGATTTGCAAAAATAATACTGGAAATCTGTATTTTTATTATTGCAATTATTGCGAAGCAACCAATATAGGGAGTAGCCGTGGCAACAAAAGAACATCTACATAAACAAAAACAATTGAGCCCCGAGGGCACATAAAGTACCATTACATTACTTACACTTGCACTTCACTGTTAGCCATGGCTTTATGTTCCTATATGTTAAATAGACACTATATAAACTTCCCATATACAAAACTAATCAAATCTATCATCATGAATCTCAATACCTTCCCTGTTGTTGTTGCCATTATCAATCACCATTCCTTCTTCTTCAACATTGTTATTCATGATGAGATTCGGACAAACAATTGTTGGCATAGCCCTTGCAAACTGATAAACTGCAGATAGAAGATGGCACTCCTTGATAGTGTTCACACTACAAACTTTGGCAATAGCCTTTGCCGCCCTACCATACCATAAGTCATCGTCTGCTCGCTTCGGGAAGAGATTGCAAGTACATACTTGGAATGGGGTGTCGAGTTAGCATTATCAAGGTGGTGGATGTGAACGACAATAATAAGGCCTACCGAGTTTTGAGATGAGGAAGGGAGAAGAGAATCGAGATGGTATTTGTAAATGTAAAATGATCATACTGAGAGAAGACATGGGAATAGAGACTTAATATCGTTATTAATATCAAGCTCAATTTCTATCCGAGTTTCAGTCGAGTATCTACCGTTCGCGTTCGTACAAGTCGTTCATACTCTAGAGCCTCATGTATCAAGTGTATCCTTGAGCTGTTTGATGATAAAACAAACTCACTAATCTTTACAGTAGATAGAGAGTCGTCTAATGGTGCATCGTCTTGTTCAAATTTATAACTCCTCAAAGGATCATAGTATGCTTCATGTTCATATATCTTCTTATTTGCATCATCCCCTAGGTTCTTCAACGAAGTTGTGCTTCTGTACTGCTCATTCATCTCAACAGTACAATCCTCTTCTTCACAGTCACAATGATTTTGTGAACCTATTGGTTGATGCCGATAGAATCGTGCTCTCTTTTTCAACCATGCCCATACATTTAGATTCATTATCCCAAACTTATACTCGATCAACAACTGCCAATGAGACATCGACTGACTTATCTTTACTTTTACTGTTGTATTCCGAGCATTATTATTTCCTCTATTGCAATTGCAGCATTCTCTAGACCTCGTTGAACTAAGTAGATACACTAGTAACCTCACCGTCGTTGCATCAGTGTCTCCTAAAGTGGAGATATTACATCGAGGCTCAAAGTCAAAGAAGCCTACATAATCTCTAAGGATGCACTCATCTGTCAAATTCTACAAGGAACGCATGAGACACAAACATAAACTTCTCCACGACACTCTCCTTCTCCAAACCCCAACTTGAAATCATGTTTATTTCTGAACCAAGGCCGTTTTTGGTTCACCAAGGCCGTTTTTGGTTCCAGAGTTTCTATGCGAACTCAAATAATAAATAACACGTGCCCTTTAGCCCCCGGGGTTCTCAGAGAGGGCTGGAGGGGAGAACTGGTACATGTTAGAGGGCTGGAGAGAACAAAACAGAGAGGCTGCCTTGTTGATACATTATACTAGCCTCAGAAGTAGCTGATCGAGAGACAAAAAAGAGGCTGCCTTATTATTGCAAATGAGTGGTGGCCAATCTGATTGTGTTTAGATTGGCTATCTACTACTTGCAACAAATTAGGTCTCATAATTTCTAGACTCTGTCAAGAGAACAAGAGATTGTACTATTCATTGCAATTGCAAATCTATCAGCATCACAAGGTAAGACGATCTAAGATAGATGATTTTTGTCTATGTCTGTATTAGTATTATATCATTCTATGCATCTAACGTATTCTTTCTCATCTTGCAATACATCCCATCAACCTCATTCGTAGCAATATCATCCTATACTATCCATCATCATGAAGCTATCATCATTCGCCGCTACTATTGCAATATCACTCCTCTCGACTACTGAAGGATTGCAAAGCAACCTTCGATCTGTTGTGCCTGATTCCATCTCAACAGCTGCATCGTCGTCTAGTACAACCGACGTGTCACTTCGAGGTACCCGGTCTGCTGCCGCCTCTGCCGCAACACCCTCCTCGAACGATATCCAGAGGCACGCCCAAGCAGTTGATGACGGATACTACTATCCCTCTTGGAATACTGGAGAGCACACATGTAAAAATGATGGTAATGCTCCCAACTATATGAAGACTGACGGTGGATATCATGAAAGTACTCTCAAGGACTGCTGTGAACGATACTACACCTGGAATATGCTCACTTGTATGGGTAGTAATCCAACGGATATCGAGGGCTTCTATCCTGCTTGGGAGTCAGATACCAACGAGATCAAGTGTATGAGTATGAGTGCCACCAACACGTTACCTCCCGCCTACATGCTTAGTAATCCCACCGCATGGATTGACTCTGACATTGAGACTTGCTGCTCTCGACAATATTCGTGGGCAACTGCAACCTGCATTAGCGCAAGTCTTGAGGCCGCGGGGAATAGTGCACCTGTATCATCACCTGCAACAACAGCATGTGTAGGCGAGTGCTACTCATTTGATAGCCAGGAGGGGAAGATGACAGTCACTACTCCTGTCAATGGCGGATGTAATTCTGATGCAATGTGTGTAACGACTTTGGAAATGTTAACAGCAGTCCCAACTGGATCGCCAACAAACGATGAGGTAAGTCTGTTACTCATATCTTTACTATTACTTCGTGCTTATCAATCTGTGTCACTGTCTCACTCACATATATTCCTGCTCACTCATATGATATGTATGAACTTGATATAATGGTATCTATCTCATAACAGCTGGCAACTACTACCCAGGCAACAACTACAAGTACGGCAGCCTCCGCGGCTAGTTCAACTTCGTCATCTTCAACAGTAGCCAGTACTTCCGAGGCTAGTACCACAGTTGCCACCACTGTTCAGAGTACACCAACCCCAAGCCATTCTCCTTCTCTTAGTCCAAGCAAGGAGGTGAGTATCATCTCAAACATATCTTGTGTATCTTTCCAACATAACGTATGCACTAACTTACTAATACTTCTCTTTCTTCTTCAAATTGTAATATCTCATAGCCCACTCAGGGTCCAAGCCAATCTCCTTCGAAGGTTCCGTCTGTTTCGCCGTCAAAGGGGCCGTCTGTTTCGCCGTCATCTAGCCCAACATCTACAGTAAGTTGATAATCTCTAAAAGGATACCTACAGTACACACATCCTTGTCTCTGAGACGACGATTCTTATCCAACTTATCGTGCCATTGTCACTTAACACTCATTTACATTAATATCCTTCTTTCTTCATAACATAATATCTCGCAGCCGACATCTACCCCAAGCCAGTCCCCTTCAAAGAGCCCGAGCGGTTCTCCAACAACTGTAAGTCAAGCCTTTTGGTATCTCATACTAATATTGTGTTCCTCTCATTCATTTGATATCTATCTCATATTATCATCATCAATCCCAACACAGCCCTCTACCTGCCCTCTTGGAACAATCATACCTGGCTCTGTTACAAATGGCAATCCCTGTTGTGAAGATGCGGATTGTGTTCCTGGTGTAGTTAGTAAGTATATTTATGCCCATTTATAATAATTTTCTCAATCTAATCATCAAACATATTAATTCCCTTCTCCTCCTTTTAGGTTTTTGTCGTGGACGTTTCTGTATTACAGGAGGAATTTCAGATATTGACTGCTCTAAGCCATGTACTGACAGTACGGAGTGTGATGAGCTAGCTGGAGAGGTATGCTCTAATCGATCAATTGAACGATGCACTGACCAAACTGCTCCGGACACTGGGACTTGTAGCGTCTACGACAAATAGCCTGATCCAAGTGACAGGAAGAAACAAGGCAGTTCTTTTAAGAAGTGGATGGTTTATGTGTATATGTTCCGTTTCATTCTACCGATATTAGTTGATAATGGCAAGAGAAAGGAATGCTTCAGAGGCGTAGTATGAGGATGAGAAGGTTAAAGTGTTAGTGTTGGATGGTGATTAGAGTTAAGAGTTTAATAAATTAGCATGAATGTAAAAAGTTATATCATTCTTATAACCTCATTATTCGATAGACCATTCAAGCTCCAGTATCTTTCTATTGCCATTGCATTGTAACAACCACCCTTAACAATAATTCTGTACTCAACTAGCTCCAAGCTTCTATACTAAACAATCCCTTCCGTTTCATCTTGTTTAGTAATCGTTTGACATCCTTCTCACCTCATCTAATCTATCTGTTAATGCTTCCACTATTTCATCATTTGAAGCTCTTGCCATTTTCGAACCACCAGCAAAGTATACAGCACCATGTCGTTCTAGTATATGCCTGACTATTAACTCTCCACCATCAGCCTCTCGAAGTGCTCGTTGGACAAACAGTTTGTGCTTCTGTATAACCCACACTCTTCTTTATAGCCATATCCCGATGTCTTCTCTATGCTACTTCTTCCTTCCTTGGCCATTGGCAATAGAATGAGTTTCATATACCAGTGTGTACATAACCCCACTTCCCTCTTACTTCCCCTACTATATCATCTACCACCAAATCGTCGGTTACGTAGTCCATACCATCTCAATGCCTTTATCAATTCATCATTATCAAAATCAGGCCATAAAACATCACTAAAGTATAACTCTGTATATGCAACATTCCATAATAAAAAGTTGGATAATCGATATTCACCACCCGTTCTTATTATCAAGTCTGGATCTGGTATTGTTGATGTTGATAATCTTGATGATATAAGATTCTCTAGTTGTTGCTGTTGAGTAGTATCGTCGTTGTTGTTACTATTGTCAAGTGTAACTTCACCAGATGCTATAGATTGTGCTAAACTTGCAGCTGCTTGGAGTATATCGGCTCGTCCACCATAGTTGATTGCTAAACATATTGTTAATATATCATCATCATCATTGGTATCTCTATCATCGTCCTCGCCTTCTTCATCTTGTAGTAGCCGTCTTCTTCTTCTTCTTCGTTCATTACAAGCATCAGTACTAACCTTAACCAATTCCAATAATGCACTTCTCATATCATCCGGTATACGGTTATCATATATATTACCCAATAATGTAATTTGTATCATACCATTTAATATAGATGAATGTGATTGATATTTAATAGCAGTTTGTGTTATTAATTTGAAGAGGGCAGTGATTTCTAATTGTGGACGCGACCAATTCTCTGTTGAGAATGCAAATAGTGTACAGTATTCTATTCTAGTTTGTTTCTTTCGTTGTTGATTTGTTGACTGACTATCTTCTATGTCTATACTAGACTGCCGTGCCGTTGTTGATGGCAGTGCATTATCAGTATCTATTCTCAAACATTGCAAAGTTTTAATCAAACTAACAACTCGATCAGCACCGGCAACATGTCCTAATGATTCATGTAATGAGTTAGATTGTGCCCATCGTGAATTACCATCACATATAAATGCTACATGCTTTGGTAGATCGGTTAGTAGTGGTTGTTTGTCTATTATATTGTGTGTATTGTCTGATGACTGAGGTGATGTATCATCGTCTGATGATAGTTGATGAGTAGTTTTAGACACTTCTTCTATTCTATTGTTGGCAGTATGGTTTGCAGACGACTCGGAATCTATAATAATATGAGAGTTACTAATTCTATCATGAGCTGCTGACTGCAATAATGTATATCTTCTCCGCTGTGATATGAGCCTTCTTCTTCTATTTCTAGTTGATAGTTTGTGGTTAAAATTTGATGTGCATTTTGATGCTCGATAATTATTGCAATGAACGCCCGACGGTGGCGTTGCAATTAGTGACGAAACTCGATGCCATATCAATAGCGATATTAAGCAATATATCAATGGTCTCGGCATTGTCCAATAGATAATACTGGCCGCATAACAGAGGATGACGAGAGCCGATGATGAGTGATGAGTGTTAGTGAGCATTGATGAAGTTTCTTTTTTGTTGCTGTGAGAAACTTCCTTCTACTATGAGAGTGTAATGTTATGCTACTAACCTCCTACTACTATCTCCGGCATAAAGGCGTATATATACAACGACAATAGATAGATATCTGGTCTTTAGTATATTATTTTACGCTGCTATTATTCGTGGCGACGATCGATATACTTGGGTTCTAACTACCAAGTGGATTACGTTTTTGCGCACATCTTGTGTCACTAAAATTTACAAAATGGAAGATGGTTCATCTGATGTACGAAGTGTATATATTTACAATGGAGTTGATGAGGTACCGATGAATGTTATACATGTAAGAGTTCATCCTTCAGTTACTGTTATTCCTGCTGAGGCATTTAAGAACCGTCGCCAATTGGAGGTAGTTGAATTACCGGAGGGGCTGATACGAATTGAAGATATGGCATTCCATTCTTGTGAAACTTTGAAGAGGATCAACATTCCCTCTACGGTGACAGAGATAGGAAATTGTGCATTCCAACATTGTTCATTTAAATGCTATGAGGAATTGGTTATTGACCTGCCTTCAAACCTTTGTAGACTCGGGCAGCGTGCATTTCAATTCTGCCAATCTCTGCAGAGAATCAACATTCCTTCAGGTGTAACCGCGATTGAGCAAGAAATATTTTGGGATTGCATCAGTTTGAAAGTCGTATCATTACCAGAAGGGCTAGAATCAATCGGTGTTAGTGCATTTTATCACTGTGAATCGTTAGTATCAGTTAATCTACCATCTTCTTTAAAAGTTGTCGGGATGGCAGCCTTCCAAAGCTGTGGGGTATTAAATGAGATACATATGCCCGACACTATTCAAAGAATCGAAGAAGAAGCATTTAGTGGCTGTAACCTTCAAAATTTTCGTCTACCACCTCTATTGACCAATGTGGACGTGAATATTGTGGGGTATAACGACAGTTTGGTGTCGCTCGAATTACCGGAAAATCTGGAAGCATGTACTGCCAGAGGGCCTACTAGTAGGCCAGAGATCGTTCCACGTCTGGCATCGTTACGGAATGTTACATTTCCAAGCGAGGTAGAACCAAATGTTTTAGAGGATAGTGCAGATTTGTTGGTAGCATTTCCCGACTGTAATGGGGTGGAAGCATTACAACACAGATTTGATGATCTACTCATCCACAAGATATGTTATTACCAATCATACCACGACAATGAAAGCACCCTGCAAAACCTCAAACGAGAGATCAACCCTTGGACGTCAAAGTTTCCTGGGCAGCTCAATACAACGGGTAAGCAACAAGACTGTTTGGGGATGACTCCTCTTCACATCTTGGCATGCTCAACTAAACCAACAATTGAAATGTATCGGTTATTGATTGACAAGTATCCCGAAGCACTAATAATGAAAGACAAGTGGGGTGATATTCCACTACTGTATTCATTCTGGTGTAACGCCTCGACGGAAGTAGTTGATTTGTTAGTGGAGAGTTACAAATCATTACATCGAGAGTACGAGTTTGATTGGAAAGGTATGATACAAACACTGGCAAAACGCAATGTGCCACTGACCAACATACAGAAATTAGTCAATACACAACAAAGCAGCTATCCAGATCAAAAGTGTGATATGCAAGGCCTTGTGGTGGAATTGGCAGCATCAGACACCGCAGCTGAAGTTGAAAGGAGACGTCAAAGAAATAACAATGCCCCGAGCACTTCAATTGAAACATTCAGATATCTCCTTCGAATTAGTATTAGTAAGAGATTAGAATCTTTGGATGTGAATAGATGGTTTGATGAATTAGAGAATAACATCAGTTCGTTTCGAGATAACCACGAGGACGAGGAAGCAACAATGAACAGAGATAGAGATACTCAGGCACTTTATGATCGACTAGCCACATACGAATCGATCAAAGAAGGAACAACGATTATTGAACTTGTATTGTGGAAGGCAAATATTGATGACAGCCGTAACAAAAGGGCAAGAATTAGTGAAGATATTAGTTACAGTTACCGTGATCAGTCTCGTATCAATTGTGGGGCAGATATTGTCATGCGGAGCGTGCTGCCTTACCTTACACCCAAACCATTGGCAAGGAAAGAATTGAATTTGCCCGAACGTGGTTTTACGTGCTAATTGTAGATGTAGACAAACGATAATACGCATTACTAACTGTCAATTGGTGTATGTTTATATGATATGCACATTACATTTACATGTGATATGAAGAGCGTAATACAACTGATGGTAGTGTTACAATTAGTGATGAAACTCTACGCCATGTCAATAGAGATACGAATCAATGTATCAATAGTCTCGGCATTGTCCAATAGATGTTACGAACCAATAGCAATGGCTGCTTGATAAAGGGATGAGATCGATGAAGTTTCTTTTTTGTTGCTACGAGAAACTTCTTGCTACCATGAGAGTTTGTGAGGTTTTGTTATTAGTTATTGCTATCGTAACATACTCTTTACTCTTTAACCTGCTCATCTCCCGTAAAAGGCGTATATACTGCGCCGACGATAGATATCTGGTATTTAGTTTATTATTTAATGATTGTCGGACGGCGGTCGATATACTTGGGTTCTTCTAACTACAGATTACATTTTTGTGCACATCTTCAGTGTCATTATAATTTTTAATTATGGAAGACGGTTCATCTGATTTACAAACTGTATTCGTATACAATGGAGTTGATGAGGTACCGAATGATGTTACACATATTAGAGTAGATCCTTCCGTCACCGTTATACCCGATAGTGCATTTCAATACCGTCTACATTTAGAGCAAGTCGAGCTACCCGAGGGGCTGATAAAAATTGACATGCGAGCATTCGATAAGTGTAGACGATTGAAGAGGATCAATATCCCATCAACAGTAAGAGAGATACACAGGGATGCTTTTGGTTACTGTGAAAAGTTAGTAAATGTGTATCTACCGGATGAACTCAGGCGATTGGGGAGGTGGGCGTTTCGAGATTGCAAATCTTTGCAAAGAATTAACATTCCTCCCAATCTTGAGACGATTGAATATGGAGCATTTGAAGCTTGCTATAGTTTATCAGAAGTACTATTTTCAGAAGGGCTTAGAGAAATTGAATGGGAAGGTTTCAGCTGTTGTTATTCGTTGGTATCAGTTACTCTGCCCTCATCTTTGAAAGTGATTAGGCGAGGTTCATTTCAATACTGCCGTTCATTGAACGAGACAAATCTTCACGACACAGTAGAAACCATCGAAGGGAGAGCATTTGGTGATTGTAACCTTCAAAACTTTCGTATACCATCTCTAGTGACTGACGTTGATATGAGTATGTTCGAAGGCTGCAAACATTTGGTTTCACTTGAACTTTCGGGCAATGTATCAAAATGTGATAATACAAGAGGGGCATCGTTACGCAACATTACATTACCATCAGAATGTGAAGTAGATTTCTATATGTTTTATGGGTGGACTGATATGTTTGTAGTATTTCCTGATGAGGATGGGGATACAATAACCGAAGCATTGAAACACAGATTTGAGGATCTACCAGTCCACAAGATATGTTACTACCAATCATATCACGATAATGAATCTACGCTACAGAGGCTTAAGCAGGTTATGGACTCAACCGGTAAACAGCAAGACTGCTTAGGTATGACACCATTGCACATATTGGCATGCTCAACCAAACAACACGTTGAAGTGTATCGATTATTGATTGAAAAGTACCCCGAAACACTCATTATGAAAGATAAGTGGGGAGATATTCCATTACTATATGCATTCCGATGTAATGCACCATCGGAGGTGATTGATTTGCTAGTGCACAGTTACAAATCATTACACCAAGATTATGAATTTGATTGGAGCGGCATGATTCTAACATTGGCCAAACGCAATGTGCCCTTGAAGAACATTCAGAACTTAGTTAATACACAGCAAAGCAGTTTCCCTAATCAAGACTATGATATGCAGCAAGTTGTGCTGGAATTGGCAAGATATAAAGCACCATATACAATACATTTGAGCATCCCTATTGGAACATTAAGGTATCTTCTACGTGCCAGTATTGCTAAGCGCTTAGAATCATTAAATGTTACGAGATTCTGTGAAGATGTGGAGAGTAGCATTAATTCACTTCCAGTAGAAGGTAAGCGTAGAGACGATGACGTCCAATCAGTGTATGACAGACTTTCCACATATGAATCAATCAAAGATGGTACCTCTGTACTTGAGATGGCATTGTGGAGGGCTAAAATTGACGAGGGCCATAACAAGAAAGCTAGAGTTGAAGGGGATGTTAGTTATAGGGATCAATGCCGTGTCAATTGTGGGGCTGATGTCGTCATTAAAAATGTACTACCATATCTTTTGCCTTTGCCCCAGATGGATGATTCATGTGATGACTCAAGTGACGAGTCAAGTAACGATTCAAATGAATCCAGTGACAGTTCAAGTATATATGATGAAAGTGATTATTACAGTTCAAGTGCAAGCAGTAACTTAAGTTATTAAGCTGAACTTGAACACTGAACATTAGCTGTACTAGAACTAGATACTATCATCTACTCCTTCTACCGATTGCAAATCCAATAACACCAACGAACAAAGCAGCAGCAGTTAACTTAACAGTATTCCATCCCTTCTTTCCCTCTGGCATTAATATCTCTAATCCCTTTTGTTTCCCTTCTTTTCCAACTCCATCACCACTAATAACTACGCCCATTTTCTTATTCACTACATCTCTATATGGTTTATAAAACCATGCTTGAAATCCAGGCGGTTCCCACCATTCTGCTAATACTGTATCCTCTACAAATTCAAATACATGTGGTACAGCCTTTGGTATACAAATGAAATCATGTTTACCATATGCTGTTATTTTTGTAGATCCATCAGACTGCAATGTCCATATCTTTACACATCCACTGAATATAAAATCACATTGTGTATTGGGATGTAAATCACCACTACGCAAGTATCCCTTCTTGGTATATAGTATGTTAATACGCTTGTCGTTTGCTTTAATGTTATGTATCTCTCCTCGTTCATCGGTATAGATTGATGGTGTGGGTATACCTCTTCGTTTGTGTGGATTGGGTGCCGTGTCACTTGAATGATGCGGTATGACGTTTGGTGATGAGATGAAGATTGAATCCGTACCAACTAGACGTCCATCTTCTGGAAAGTGTAATTTGGTAATCTCATGTTCATCATCTTCTTCTATTTGTTTATGTATTGATGGGTTTGTATTGTTGTCATCTTTGATACTTTGAGCTTTACCCCAATTATCATACAGACCAAACATCTTTGTGTAGACTGTTCAATTAATTGATGAATCAAGAGCTCTAAAAGGTTGCAACTAAGAAGTATGAGTCGATAGCACTATAACTTTGTTGCAGTATATGTTGATGTTGTTTTGTCTCTTGCAAATTGCAAAGTCTCCAATCAAAAAATAGACAGCTAGCTCAAAGGTTGAAATGTATCTCTCTATTGTACATCAGTTGAATCGTCGATTTTAATAAATAACCCCCACATATGTACCAGTTGACAACAACTTACTCATCTCTACTTATGGTCTATGGTTGGTGGTCTTTGGTGGTACAAGTGTTGTATTTGATCAGCCTTCATTTTTGAACTCTTTATGTCTTAACAAAAAAAAATCTCATTGACGTCATTTGCCTCAACTTTTGCACACATAACTCGATATCGATGGCAGTTCGTATCGTCAGTACTGTCAGTATATCAGTTTATAATGCTCTTTCGATTAATGATCATTGCAGTGTGATCATTACATTGTTGAGATAATTGCAAGATACAACAACCCTGGTATCCTTTTTATACTCTCATAAAATATGAATAGACCACTAACATACCTAGTGCAGAGATAGAAGATGAATACCATGAACAACAGTGATATAACAATATTATGGGCAACACAATCAGGACGTGCCAAGGCCTGTGCTCGTCGTACAATTCGTCTCCTTCAATCTAAACAACAAGCATCAAGTGATAATAAACTCAACATTCATGGATGTTGTTCATTGGATGACTACAACTTTTTATCACTTGGTCAGCAATCTGTACAACAACCAAATGATAAACAACACCAAACTCAACCAATAAAGAAGCATACTCTACTGCTATTCGTAAGCACCACAGGCGATGCCGAACAACCGAATAATATGATACAAACATGGAATTTACTCTTATCAAAATCATTATCCAATCAATACTACACAAACATATCATTTGCATTATTTGCATTAGGTGATCGTTCTTACGGTCCTCAAGCATTCTGTGCAGCCGGACGTAAATTAGCAACACGATTAGTACAATTGGGTGCCTTGCCATTATGTCAATTAGGATATGGTGATGATGGGTCATTGAATGGTGGTGTCTTTGCTGATTTAGATGTTTGGTTGGAGAAGGAATTGTTCCCAAATGTTATTGTTGTTGCTAATAGTAGTATTAGTAGTAGTGGTATGGGTATGGATGGTACCGCTGATGATACTAGTGGAAGTAACACGATGGTGGACGGGCAAGTTGACAGTTCATCGTTGACATCGCCATATCAAGTGAAAATTTTGCAATCAAATGATCATGAGTCATCAGCTATTAGCAACAAGCACGATATAGAAGAATGGCAAAGGAAGGAATATCAACAATCTTATTCTAATTTCTTTGCACAGCTATGTCCTACAACTTCATATCAGTATAATAATCAATTGGAGAGATTAGAAACAAGCACTAATGGTAGTGATAATCCGCCACTTTTGGGGGTTGTAACTGTTAATGAACGTATCACTTCAGAGGATTGGATACAAGATACAAGACATATACGGATACACGTTACTGATAGTATGATTGGCAATGGTGGTAACTCCTCACAACATCATGACCATAATCTACTTCCCTACCAAGCAGGAGATGTTGCAACCATCCTACCGAGTAATCCATCATCATTAGTTGAACGATTTATATCACTTTTACCTGTATCGATTCGTAACTTGGCTGATGCTACATTACACATATCATACAATCCAAATCAAACATCTATTATGAACCATCCATGGCCAACAATATGTACATTACGTGGACTACTAACATATTGTGCAGATATACAATCCTTACCCGAACGAGAAGACTTGTACGCTCTAAGTTCCTATTGCAATACTAAACAACATGTCAATGATGGACAAGATCAACAAGACAAATTAATATCATTAAGTGAAACATCCGGTGCGTCATTATATGGTGATTATATTATCCGAGAGAAGAGGAATTGGGTAGATGTATTATATGACTTTGATTCTATATCAAGTTCGGTATTGTTGGGTGTGGAGGAGTTGTTGATGATATTGCCGTGTATGATGCCACGGCATTTTTCAATTGCTAGTTCACCTACATATATGAAACAACAGCAGCAAAATCAAAAGCTTGCATCGGATAGTGATAAGGCGGCGGCAGGGTTTGAGCTAGAGCTTTGTGTAGCGGTTGTGGAAGGATCGACACCATTAAGTCGGCCGTATACAGGATGTTGTTCTCACTACTTGGCGTCACTTGTACCCAATCAAGCAACGACGAAGGATGATATGGAGGGAGGATTGGATAGTGTTGTGCGTCTATGGATTCATCCTGGTAGTTTCTCAAAGCTGCCTCTGGACCCGAGGACGACGGGAAATGGAGAACAACAAGACAGTCCAAGTAGTAGGCGGTTTGAAACACCCATCATGTGCATCGGAGCAGGAACGGGTATAGCACCACTTCGTTCTCTCATATTAGAACGGGAAGCTCATATCGGTAAAGTATCATCACCCCATTCTTCAGCCGGAGATGAACTAGTCAACAACACGACAACTATGAATACTGACGATGATGATGTAGACAATGTACTGGTATTCGGTTGTCGTAAAAAGACAAAGGATTATTACTACGGCAGTGAATGGGAAACATTAACAAACAATAATCGGTTACAGTTAATACCAGCCTTTAGCCGTGATCAGAAACATAAACTGTATGTTCAACGAGCACTTCGAGAGGCTGATGGTGGAGAGTTAATCGTCAGACATATACTAGAACAGCATGGTGCTGTATACGTCGCTGGTGGTTCAAAAATGGCAAGAGCTGTTAAGGATGAAATAGTTGAAGTATTAACAAATAGATTAGATGGAGGTGAGAAGGATGCTAAACGATTACTAAACAAGATGAAACGGAAGGGATTGTTTAGTATAGAAGCTTGGAGTTAATGAGTATAGAATTGTTGTTAAGGGTGGTAGTGGAATAGAAAGTTTGGATCTTGAATCTAAAGGTTAAAGAATATATAACTTATTACATTCGCATTATTTCATTAACTCTTACTCTAATCCCCATCTTTCCCCAACCATCACATTACTCTTCATCCCCACACTACGCCTCTGAATCATTCCTCTTTTGTCATTATCAACTAATATCGGTAGAATGAAACGGAACACGGTAGATGAAACGGAACATTACACATAAACTATACACATATAGAAGGCGAACCTTACAAGGGATCAATCAAAAACACAGATCCCAGTAGCCGGAGCAGTTTGGTCGGTGCATTGTTCAATTGAAACGGTACCACAAAACGGAAGAGCTCCATCATTACAATCCGTACTGTCAGTACATGGAGTAGAGCAATCAATAACACCTGGCGTTGATGTACTAAGAGAACGACAGTATCTAGTTCCAGCATTAGCAAGACAAAAACCTAAGAGGGAGAGGGGGGGTTAATATGTTTGATAACTTAGAATTAGATAGAGAAAGTTATTATATGAGCGGAACAATATACTTACTAAAGAGGCAATCCGCACCAGTACAGCAGGGATTGCCATTTGTAACAGAGCCAGGTATGATTGCTCCTAGAGGGCAGGTAGAACCACCACCCGACTTTGACTTTAATTGGATAAGTATGATTTAGTGTGTGAGATTTAGGTATCACTAATATCAACAGGGAAAGAAAAAACGATAGTAGTATACAACTTACCGACTTGGATTCTTTAGATGCCTTGGCACTACTATCAGTACCTTCACTCTTGGCAGTATTTGATGACGAACCATCATGACCATGATTAGCTGCTGTAATCTCATCAGCAATATCCTCCTCCTCCTCTCCGGTTAGGCGAATCATATCCACCACCAAGTATACCAAACCTGATAAGTAATCGACGTATGTGTACCCAAGGAACTCAACCAATAATAAAACAATTAGTAGGAATACCTTATCAATAATGTCAATACCCTCACTCTTGTGGCTCTTACTGAGACGCCTACCATTGCCGCCGAGGCCGAGGGCATCGTTCAAGTCCAATCCATACTTCTCCTCAATAACATCCTTAACAGAAGTAAGCATATCATGTAACTTCCTTTCGGTATTATCATTAGCCTTATCGATGATGGTGGCTACGCTATCGATGTCAATGTTACTACTCGTAGGAGAATTGATGCCACCATCATTGATGTTGGCGTTGGATGTAGCGGAGGGTGGTAGATGATGTTGTGCATTAGTGGATGCAAATCCGAGGACGAGAGTGGTTAAGATTGCAATGAGTTTCATATTGTTTTATCTGTTATTGCGGTGGAATATATTGATAGATATAGATAGATCGACGATGATAGATGGGTACTAATGGTCGATGAGGGTCGATGGTGATTTATGCAAATAAGAGGGTAGTATCATGTAATAGGAAGTTAGTAGGGGATCTCGTGCAAATTTCACACCGAGTATTTTCATTTCGGATCTAACAGAAAAGATACCAGAAAGCCTCGCCAATTTGTCCCTGGACATCTAGTCTGGCGATCAAACCGTGGGGATGGTCTTTATAGGTAATTGGTAGTGATTGAAGGAGACGGGGGTTGTATTGCAGATCATTCGTTTAACTCTCTTCGATTAGTGAATACTATGTAGTGCCATTTGTACTTGTTTTTGTTGTATCATATTGCTGCAGAGATAAATCTCCAAAGATACCAGGGACGATATCTATTTTTGGTACTTTTGTTGAGCACTGACAATGGCAAATCGATTCATGATGGCTATGGCGTTGCTACTACTGTTGTTTCTATTTGCAATATCGCCGTTCCTCCACACAATATTAGACAACAACAACAATGAGCAACAAACAACAGAAATCAACAACAAAAGACGACTCTCTGAAGAGAAAACAACAACCTCCTCACAACATTATGACTATGATTTAGAACACTTGTTACATTTAGCAACACGATCTCCATCCGATACATTCACCGAAGAATCAGATGACAATCAATTTAAAGTATTAGTAATAGTAACAACATTATATGAATATGACAAGGGCACGCGTGGTACAACCCACGGTGCCGATCGTCTTAAAGATAATGTCTTACCAATCTTAGTAGACGGAGTTACATCCATGATAAATCAAGGATGGAAAGTTGATGTTTATTTGATATGTGGATTTGAAAAACTACATTCTAATAGACGTCAAATGATACAAGATGCATTACCAAAGAATGTAGGATTAGAAGTATGGGAGGATGCAATGCCATATTATTATGATAAGAAGTTCAATGGTCAATTGAAACATGGCGAAACGAGTAGTATTGAATTGGCATCACATGGATTAAGTCGTCAACATCGATATGTTGTGAAAGATAAATTGTTGGAGTATGATTTCTTCACTGCCTTTGAGGATGATATGGTAAGTTTATTGTGTATTGTTGTGTTGTTGATTGTTGTGTCATCTTTTGTGAGCATATCTCATGTCATCTTTTTGCAATGGGACTATAACGAACAACACACCAAACAACATATGCAACAATATAGCGTATAATGACAGATCATGTAATCAACTTCTTAGAAATGAGTGTAGAAATTGATAGATTGAGAAGGAAAGCCGAGGCCTCACCTGATGGATTAGTACATGTCGAAAATGCCATACAAGATCATCGAACGTCACGAGGCAATAGTATGGATAAATCAAAGTATGGTAATGATGTAATACAAGATTCATTATCTGCCGAGGAGTTGCAACGATTATGGCCTGGATTTATTCGAACAGAAGTATTAGATACAAGATTATCTAGTGGGGAAGGAGATACACATCAATTATTACAAGGTGGCACATTAGATCAACCAAAGTTTTATGAACATGTACCACCCTCAATGGAATACGAGCAAGAGTATGGTAGTATAGACCCGAATATATGTTGCGGTGTACCAGAAGGACGAGTACGTACACCATCCAATCCAACGAAAGATGATTTATTACTTTGGGAGACTGACATTTCGGCAATGGGCGTACGGCATTATCCAGGTGAGATAGGATGGGCAGCCACCATGACAGTTGAAGATCGTGCCGACATTGGTTCGTATTGGAGTGGTGAGGGACATAATTACAATGATCCAAGTATGAAAAGACCCCGTCGTGTCAACTCCTTGATTGGACAACAAGCTGGATGGATGGCTAGTAGAAGTCAAGTTCTATACTTCCACGAACATGCATGCCCGGGTGGATTCCTACCGCCGTTTGAGGATAAGGAGTGGGTACATGATTCATTGCAGACACGAAACGGGTGAGTTATTTTTCGTTCGGTTTAGTTTTCGGATTGTATGATGATATGTTGTTGTTTCATTAACACAACATGGCTCATCTTTACTTACTTCATACCACATACTCCCTTACATTAGTGCTGTGGAATTCTGGAGTGGCGGATATCAGTTGTTTGGAAAGTGTTACTTCAATCGGATACTAAGTCTTGATCCAAAGAGATTCTCAAGACAATTACTATATCATGCATCCAACAATAAACAAAGGACAGTAAGCAGAGGTAAATTCATTAGATTTACACAGTTCCTTGGACAGTTGTATGCAGTCAAAGATAGAGCTATAAAGTCATTGATGAGTTCATGAGTATGAGGGAGGGCAGACGTTTGTTGTTAAGGCAAAGGTATCCCACCAAAATTGAAATATATCGGGATGTATAAGTACGACTAGAGTACAATCACGGGGTGCCAATCAAATCAAAGAGTAATCCATTGGGGACGTGGATTGTGACGTATTTAAAGTACATAGGGTACTTATATTACCAACTACCACTTGACACTTATGTGGAATTTGGGGTAGTATGGGAGTATTATATCTAAGAAGGATGAAGTTAGAAAGAAGAACAACAATATTTATGACCGTGCGTTGCATCTGCATTAAGTTTTGAACTACCGGGTTTTAGTTATTATTTGTCTTGATATATGATACTTCAGGTTATAAGATTTATAAGATGATACTTCACTTAATCATAGGTATGAACATCGTAGATGTGGTAGATGAGCCACCCATGAAATGAACCCTCACCTAGCTAAGCAAATCATTCACTCATCCCTCAAAGCCAAGTAACAGATGGTCAAAAGTCATTGGTATATCAATATCTACAATCTTCTCCTCCTCTACACTGCCATTAACATTCATACCACGTAAGGTACTAACAATATCAATACGACGTTGGACATTCTTCATATAAGCTGGAGAGGGATCTGTCCAAATGCCAGTAGTCATACTCCGGAGTAGTATCCCTTGTAAGTTCTTCACTTGACTGCTCTCGTATTGTTTTGCTTTGAGTATTGATGATGTAGTCTTACCAGCCTTGATTTGTTGCTGTATTGATTCATATGCCTTCTTGTGTTGTTTATATTTGGTCATGTTGGACATAAATGATGTTTGCAATGATTTTGAAAAGTCGGAAGTGTTTAATCCACCTGATTTGCCTGTCTTGGTCATACTTGATAATTCGACATCAATCAATTGCAACTCGGCTAGAAGAGTCTTCTTCCTTTCATCATTATTAGCACTACCACGTTCTTTAGCCTGCCTATTATTCACAACTTTACTACATCGTTTACCAAATTTGATACTAGATATAGTCTCTTGATGCATTTCACTGTCTTCTGTGCCAGTAATAATTACAGACGTGTAACATCTACCACCCAAGCTTTGTTTCAATAGCATTGTTAATACAGAATCTCGATATGGTACAAATACATCACCTTTTGACAAGGCCGTGATGCATCTACCCAAACTTGTTAAACTAGTATTAATATTCTTAGCCTCGGCTGCCTTCAATTCACATTGTATCGTTCCTGATTTCATTATCCGTTCACTCCCCGCCAAATCTACCAACATATACTTGGCATTACTAACTGATGGTGTAGACAGAGTTATGACACAATGACTTCTACTCGATCGTTCATTCAACTTGTGTGATTTGGATGTTCTAGTTGCTTCCACTATCCTCATAAAGTCTAACAGTTCATTAACATTTGATAATATAGTTGATTTGGCACCTCTCATACCATACCCTTCATTATGTAATGGTTGTTGTTTATCAACTAATGTACGAGGTGGTATCCACTTTCCACTACCATCACGTTTCACTTGTGTTGTTTCGAGGAATGATCCACGTCCTGATACTTTGTTGGACTTGCCGTACCCTTCGATTGATATCTTTTGTTTATCATGTATTAAATCGTAACAGTTGTCCATGTATATTTCTACAGCTGTTGCTGTTATTCCGATGGTTTGTATTACTTGTTGTTGTTTGTTATTCTGTTGTTGATTTGATAACAAATGCAATACAACACGAGGGAATATCCCCCAACTAGTTGGTATCTCAACATTCTTGAATACCTCATCAACATTAGTAGATGCTAATGATTCCGAATGGAACGAATTGGGAGGTCCAAACAATGTATGTGTCTTACCACTGCCAGTTTGTCCGTAAACAAAGAATGTGCAGTTACATCCATCATTTAGAAATTCGTGTATTGATTGTGAACATGATGTTTGATTGTAGCATTGCAATTGTGTTTGTTTGGAATTTAGAATGTGTGTAAATGATGATAGTAATGTGTTATTGTTCTCATCGTCGATTAATAGTTTGTGTTCATTGTGATTTGATGGCGTTGGTTTTATTCGTAGTGATGTACTTATTGCTATTCGATTGTTGTGCTTCTTTGATGTTGTTGACATTTGACGCTCTTCTCATTGCTCATCCCCTTACTATCTCTCTTAGTGAGGATGTACTAAGTTCTAGAT
>Ga0214477_100628_pt1 | contig 23326 bp, 14 predicted proteins | sample M1_20Mar14CPVII9_FD_165058 | JGI IMG/M metagenome (GOLD analysis project Ga0214477, IMG submission 165058) | Marine eukaryotic communities from Monterey Bay, California, United States - M1_20Mar14CPVII9sort6BwellC16 | ecosystem: Environmental > Aquatic > Marine > Unclassified | place: USA...
TTGTTACTGCCCGCGACGAGGTGTTGCCCAAATTGTAGATGTTCCTTTTCGTCGTTGGAATCAACTTGGGAGTTGGGTGGTCTTAATTAAACGAGAGGATATCGAGGCGTGGAAAAGTGCTATTCCTTGAAAGACGCCAGTCTGAGCGCTTGTTAGAACGTTCGTTGTCAGAATATTCGATTTGTTTATTTGTGTTGAAATTAGCGATTAGGGCGTTGTGCCTCCAGACGGTGGCATCCATTGCACCGAGCCAATTGGGATTGGCTCACTCGCGTTTTTTTCATTCTCGATGATGAGCTGAAAGTTGATTCCCGTTGGTTCTCGGTTAATTTTTACCTTGCCTGCAGGGTGTTTGAATGAGTGAAGTTGTGCAAGGTTGGTTTTTGGTTTTAAGCCGAGGAGATTTAGAGGGTTAGCTACCTTTTCGACGTTCTTGATCCTCGACCTGTAGTTTTTGCCGTCAACTTTGAAGGCACGTGATTTATCGGTAGCAGTTTGCCACCAGTTGTTCTCATCGCGTTCGATCGTGATAGTTTTTCCAACCGGAGCAAAATCAATTCTCAATTTAGTCGCGTTTGCCGGGGCTTGAGAGGCAGCGATCATCTGCATCGATTCAAACAGACTTATAGAAGATAGGTTTGCGTGCTTAAGAATCTCCCCCGTTTGTGAATCATAAGCCACCGAAGTGCCGGTAGTCGTTACCGTAATTATTTGCTGGTCATCCATGCTGAAGCGCATTTTGACTGGTACCGTGAGAAGCGTATTTTCGGCAAGTTTGGCTTTTGCTTTTTCTTCAATTGGCGGCCAAGTTGGTAGCCAACGATCCAGCGGTAGCGGGTGCGTGATGTTGATGCTCAGTTCATCGTCTTCGCCGTCCAGTCGCCATGCCTTGATTTGGCATACGCAGACAGTGCCCGTTGCATCCAGCAAGGCGATTTTTTCGAAGAATCCCGCGAAGTCCGTTAAGGCGGCCACTTTCTTTCCGTCGTTACTGAAAGAAAGCTGGCGAACTGCACCGATACAGGTTCCAAGTATTTTTCCGGTTCTACTCGAAAGGTTCCACTTTCTGATTGTTGTGGCCCAGGCAAGGTTCCCCGTTCCGGATGCGGTCATAATTTTTGAGCTGTCAGGTGAGAATTCAATTACATGAGCTTGGCCGGGAACGCTAAATTCGTGCAGGAGAATTTTTTTCTTGATGTCCCATACTTTGATAACAGACGAAGTCCCTTTGTTCTCGTGAAGAACGGTCAGGCCAGTGGCTAATCTATTGTCGGGGCTGAGTGTGATTTTTTTTACGGTCGATAGGTCTAGTCCTTCGAGTCCCTGGTCACCGATCAAGTCTTGAGCGTGAGCGGGTGTGAAAAAGAAGAGTATCAACAGAGCCGTTGTCATGTTGAAGATTGAGGTACCAATTAGGTTTTGCAAGATATTGGGCATCTTCGCACTTTTATAGTTATTAATTTTGGTGTCTCGCCAAACGAGGATGTACTTATTTTCGCCAAAGTCATCCGGCAGAAGTGCCGTTTTTTGCAGTCATGTGAGTCTTACTTGTATCGCAAAGCGAAAGTTTCAAAGAATCTAATGCCTCTTGTCAAGAAATACCATTTCACGCGTTAACGTTTGTTCATTACGATAGTGTTTGAATCGCAGCCGATTCAGCCCGTGTTTGGGATTACAGAAGATGAAATTCGGTTTGGAGAGAATTGGTGATTATTGAATTTGCAGCAAATTTAGTCATGAAAAAAACCGCTTTTTGTATTCTTTGTCTCCTTGCTTTTGCTGGGGTTAAGCCCGCTGTTGTTTCTGCTCAGTCCAAGACGAATTCACAACCTGATATCGTATTTATCATCGTGGATGACTTGAATGATTGGCTAGGTTGTCTCGGTGGTCATCCCGATGCAAAGTCGCCCAACATCGATGCCCTTGCTTCCAGTGGTATGTTATTTTCGCAAGCGTATTGCAATTCTCCCCAATGTCGCCCTTCGCGAACCAGTCTTAATTATGGAGTTTATCCATTTAAGACTGGGACGTATTTTAATGCAAAATTCAAAGACGAAGACAAAATCAAGACCCCCACGATGCAACAGTTCTTCTCACAGAACGGTTACCGCGTTGTGAGTGGCGGGAAGGTGTTTCATGGTGGCCCTGGGAGCGCGGGTGATTCTTTACTTAAGCGACCGCGAGATCCCAGACCTCCTAAGGGCGAGGACAACTTCAATGCCCAAGGCGCACCTAACGATGGTTATGCGCTGGATGTTACAGACGAAGAGATGGGAGACTACGAGGTCTCTCAGTGGGCAAGTAAGGAGTGGAGCCAAGTAACCGACAAACCGCTGTTTATGTCAGTTGGATTTTTTCGGCCACACCGGCCGTTGCAAGTTCCTAAATCGTGGTTCGAGGAATTCCCTCTTGAGTCGATCCAGCGTCCCGTTGAACCCAAGGGTGAAGATGATTGGGCTGACATGCCAGAGTTTGCGCGTCGTCTCGCTCGAACGCACGCACACAAGGCACTCCATCAAGGTCTCAGTGATCATGAATATATGCTTGAGAACAAACAGTGGGATGTGACGATTCGTGCGTATCAAGCGTCGGTTGCCTTTGTCGACCGACAGATCGGCAGGTTTATCGAAAGCCTCAAAGTTAACCCTCGCGGACGGGAAACCATTGTGATGCTGGTGAGTGATCACGGTTGGCATCTTGGAGAAAAAAAACACTGGTGCAAAGGCGCTCTTTGGGAGCAAACCACTCACATTCCCTTTATGGTTCGCGGCCCTGGTATTGAGCCTGGTACCGTTTGCAAACAGCCAGTCAGTTTGATCGATGTTTACCCCTCCCTGGTTGATTTGGCAGGGTTAGAGATTCCAAACTGGATTGACGGTACCTCTATCAAGCAGCAACTGGTCAAACCAACTTTGGCCCGTCCGCCGGCGATCTCATCTTATGGAGATGGGAACACTTCAATTCGAACGAAGCGATACCGCTATATTCGATACGAAGATGGCTCGGAGGAACTTTATGATCATCAGGTCGATCCGAATGAATGGGTCAATTTAGCGCACAAAAAAGAACATGAGGAAACGAAGAAACGCCTTCTGAAAATGATCCCCACGAATCAACATCCGGTCCTGAAGGTTCAAGGCTGGTTTGATAAATTTCAAGAGTGATTCGTGAGATCTTGAGAATCTCTCGCGCCCGTGCGGGTAAAGTTGATTCGCGATGGTTCAATTTTTGACAGTTAAACTATTTACGAGTATGTCTCGGTGAGCGACTCAGTTACCATGGAGTAGCAATGATCGCTCAGCAAAGTTAGGGATTTTCATTTGATTCGCCGGGATATTAAGACTTTTGGTTTTGCCACAGCGGTTTGTCTATTTTTAATGGGAACAACGCTGGAGTGTTTCGCTCAGGATTCTGGGAAGGACTCGTTCGAGTCGACTGTTAAGCCGTTTCTGTCGCGGCATTGTTTAGACTGCCATTCTGGAGCAGACACGGAATCTGGAGTTGACCTTTCTGAACTACGGGTAGATTTTTCTGTTGACGAAACTGCCAATCGCTGGATTGATGTGATGCAGGCGATTCAGTTCAGCGAGATGCCGCCACCAGAAGAGACTCAGCCTGATTCAATTGAAAAGGCGAATGTCATCGCTTGGGTTTCCAGGGAGATGGTCAAGGCAAATCGGTTCGAAGTCTATCAGAAAAAATTGCTCGCGCCGGAGTACGGCAACTGGGTCAATCATGAGAAACTGTTTTCAGGCGAAATCGCTACGCCACCGTTTTCGCCTGCGAGACTATGGAGATTTAGTCCAGAGATTTTTAAATCACAAGGTTTTGGAAACGCCAAAAGCCCGTTCACCTATGTGACCTCTGAGCGGGGCATTCGGGATTATGCGGCGATGTCGACAGCAGACCAAAGTACGGTCCAGATGAAAATGATCGTTGCCGATTCTTTTTTGAGTGAACGAGAAAAACGCGGTGAGTTTGCAGAACTGACAACCGGTCAAGCCATTCCAGATGAACAGAAACTACAAAGGCTGGTAAGGCGAGAATTCGTGAGAGTGATTGGTCGGGAACCAACCAACAAGGAACAGGCGAAATACCTTGCGTTTCTGAAACAAAATATTGAAATCGGCGGCCTTTTGGAGGGATTCAAAACAACCATCAAAGCGATGTTCTTGAGTCCCGAATCCATCTATCGAATGGAGTTCGGTTTTGGAGACGTCGATGTGCATGGGCGTCGAATGTTGTCGCCCGATGAATTGGCCTACGCGCTTGCGTACGCTCTGACAGACCATGGCCCAAAACGTAATCGTTTTATTCGCGACGCCATGGAGAATGGGCGATTAAAAACCAAAGAGGACGTGGCAACACTTGTGCGGACGTTGATGGATGAGCAACTCACCAGTGGCCACTGGGATCGAAAAGATCTTCCTCGCATTAAACGTTTTTTTGAAGAGTTCTTTGGGTTCCATCGGGCGGGTACGGTGTTCAAAGATAACGAGCGTAAACGCGTCGAAAAAATTGCTCAGTGGAATACTGGAATGCTGATCTTTGATGCAACGTTGTTGATTCAGCATGTATTGAAAAAAGATGAGAACGTTATTGCCGAGTTGCTGACGACAAACGATTTTTTTATCGCCCATCCAGGAGACAATGAGTATGCCCGGGAGCGTTATGAGGAAAAGGTAGCCGAGGTCACGGGGGATGGATACATCGAAGCACGGGTTCAAAAACGCCAGGAACAGATTGACCGCGACTTTAATTTTAAAGCGATGCCGGAAAAGGCGAAGGAAGCACTTCAAGCAACGCGAAACGAAGCGACGCGAATAACAGCAAACTTTACAGATGCACTCGAGAAAGGTCTCTATTCCCATCCGAGTTTTCCATTCACGAACAAGTCACGTGGAATTGGGGATCTGTTGTATATTGGGCCGTACAACCTACCGAGTAGTGGACGTGTCGAGGAGCAGTTGTGGGATTGGCCAATAGAGCAACCTTTGGAGATGCCGGTGGATCAACGCGCCGGGTTGTTAACGCATCCAGCCTGGTTGGCGGCTCATTCGCTGAATGAGGATAATGATCCAATCCACCGGGGGATTTGGGTTTATAAACGACTTTTGGCCGGAGTTCTCGGCGATGTACCACCGGATGTAGATGCTTCGGTATCCATGGATCCCCATAAAACTCTGCGGGAGAGAATGGAGTCATTGCGGGCGGAGCGTTGCTGGAAATGTCATCGCAAGGTCAATCCGCTCGGCGAAACTTTCGAAATTTTTGATGACTGGGGGCGTTATCGAAATCATCATTATTTTGACGAGGAAGGTAAGATCTACCTGCGGCGAGATGGTCAGTTTGACCGAAAGTTAAAAGAAGGAAAGCTGACAACTCGCGCAATTGACGCCTCTGGAGAAATTCGTTTTTCAGGTGACCCAGACGTCGATGGTGAGGTGAAGGATGCGGTCGAAATGATGCAACGGTTAGGCAATTCGGATCGTGCCCGTCAGTCATTCATTCGGCATTTATTCCGATACTTTATGGGGCGGAATGAAATGCTCAGCGATTCAAAAACGTTGATTGAAGCGGAACAGGCTTATTTAGATAATGGTGGGAGCTTTAAAGCTCTCGTCGTTTCGTTGTTGAGCTCAGATTCATTTTTATACAGGCGTTAAAACTACTTAACTGATACGTGGTATATCCAATGTTATTAACGAGACGTCGCGCAATTCAAAATCTTTCGATCGGCGGAATGTCGCTTGCGATGGCATCCTGTCTGCGGTCGATACGGGCACAGGCTGATGGAGATGAGCGAACGCTGCCCAAGCGATTTGTTTTCGTGGTTAAATCTTCTGGCATCGATAAGTTTAATCTCGTACCTGAGGGGCTCGAGAATCACTTCATTGATCCGGATGATGGTAAGAAGCTCGGCAATCGAGGACGGCGGCAAGGGCCGCTCGTGGATGTTTCCCTCGCAGATCATAAATTGCCTGAAAAATTGGCTTCATTGGAGAGTCTCAAGGATCGGCTAACCATTATTCAAAGTCTTTCCGGCGTTGGATTCAGGGGGAACCATACGAAGGGCTTTGGTACGCTTTCGCTCCACGATTCTGAAACCGTGGCCGTTGCGCCAACGCTGGACTGCCTTCTCGGGCGAGAGCTTTCCGACGGGCCTTATCCGATGTACGGGATGGCGATGAATGGGCGATTACTCGGAAATGCAAAGCCAGAAGATTCTTATTGTTACCCAAATCTCTCAGCCTTCGGTGCCGCAAAACCAGTTGCCTATCAGGCCTCGCCGCGAAAAGCTTTTCTAGAACTATTTGGCTCAGCCGTTGCGACACCAGCTCAACTAGAAAAAAAACTGGCGCTCAACGGTAACCTGATGGACTTTCTGACTGAAGATGCGAGAAGGGTCGAAAAGCAATTATCGGGAGACGGTAAAGAGCGATTCGATCTTTATATGAATTCTTTTCAGTCGCTTCGGAAAATCGAAAACAAGAAAGCGGCTCTGCTCGATCAAATTCAAGCGCATGCACCGCAGCTTACTGAACGCTATGATTCGACAACGACCTCCGCGCGGATCGAATCTCATTTTGAAATTGCTTCCGCTGCACTAATCGCCGGCCTAACAAACGTCATTACGTTACGCCCTGACACCCTTGGTGTAAAATACTCGGAACTTGGCATTTCAGATCACGTTCACGCACTGGGGCATCTGGGTTACAACACCGCTTCGAATGGTTTGACTGGTCATCAATCGCGGATGGAAATCGAAAAATTGCATCTCCGAGAGATCGCAAAAATGGCCAAGAAATTCGATAGCATTCCAGAAGGAAATGGCTCGATGCTCGATAATACGATGATCGTCTATATGTCTTGTTCTTCCGGTGACCATCACTGTGAAGGACATGATTGGCCGTTTGTTCTTTTAGGTGGCATGAGTAAGAAAATAAAGATGGGTCGCTATCTTGAGTATCCTAAGTATGGCGACCAAGGCCACCAAACGGTTGGCAGTTTGTACCTCTCGCTGATGCGGGCAGCTGGTTTGGAAACATCAGAGTCCTTTGGCCAAGCCGACTCGAATTTAAAACATCTCGCTTTGAAGGGGCCGCTCAGCGAATTGATGGCTTGAGTATTTCCTGTGTTAATGTCTGGCGGTTGCTGCTTAAGTTGTCTTCGGAGAAATGACTGATTTGTATTCATTTATTTGCCCAATATTTCCCAATTACACCCTTCGAGAGTCTCGAAGGGTGTCATTAATTCGGTGGGTGCGAAACGCAGTAATGTTTCAATTGATCTGGCAATTGCCCCTTTGCGTTCTGGCAGCTTCACCGATGAATGACGGGTACGAATCCCAAGTCAGGCCTTTTTTCAAAGCCCACTGCATTAAGTGCCACGGCCCGGACAAGAGTAAAGGTGAGTTAACCCTTCATACGTTGGATGGTGATCTCGGTTCAGGGCGTGGGATTCAACGGTGGGAGTCTGTGTTAGAAGCAATCGAGTCCGGGGCGATGCCTCCTGAAGATGAGCCACAGCCAGATCAATCTGAGCGTCAAGCAGTTGTAGATTGGATCAATAAAGGGATCCGCGGTTACGTCGAAAAAGCGAGGGCCGAGCCTTCCGCAGCTACCGCGCGTCGACTGACCAATTTTGAATATGAAAATACGATGAGGGATCTTCTGGGGGTAGACTTGAACCTCATCGAGTACCTGCCTGAGGATCCTGTAAAGCCCTATCATTTCAATAATACTGCAGAATTCATGCTTCTTGGGCCGGAGCAAATTGATCGTTATCTCGAGACTGCTCGCCGCGTTTTGGCTAGTACGATCGTTGATTTGGAAAAACCTGAAACGTTGAAAACGCGGCAGGAATGGGATTCGGGTGAATCCAATAAGGGATTCGCGAAAAGTCTTCAGCGAAACGAAATTGCGATCCATAATTCTCGCCGTGGCACACCCGGTCAGGGCATGGGGGTGAAGAATTTTCCGAGGACCGGTGAATTTCGGATACGCTTTCAGGCTTCGGCGGTTTTCCCAAACGGTGCGTCTGAATTGCCGCTCCGGTTTGTGATGGGCTACAACATCAATATCAATAGCTCCATGCAGGAGATTGCGCCGGTGGGAGTGGTTCACTTGCGGAACTCACCAGACAATCCGCAAGTCTACGAACTGCGGGGGCGTATTGAAAATTTCCCTGTCCAGAAAGGTCGGATGCATCGCGGGAAATTGCAGCCGGACAGTCTCACGATTACTCCTCAAAATATCTATGATGACGGTACGCTGAATGACGAGAATCGATTTCTTTATTGGCCGAGGCAGCCAGATATGCCACGGGCAGTGGTCGACTGGATTGAATTCGAAGCACCGGTAAATGAAATTTGGCCGCCGGAACATCACACCCGCATCTTGTTCGATTCTCCACTTCGCCAAAGTGAGCCAGAAAACTACATTCGGCAAGTCCTTACTCGTTTTATGTCACGCGCCTACCGCCGGCCTGTGATGCGGGAAGAGGTGGACCGATTTTTGGAAGTTTACAACCTGCTGAAGCCTCAACTCGGTTCTGTCGAGGCAACCCTGCGTGAGACTTTGGCGATGTTGCTGGTGACACCCCAATTCCTCCTTCATACGAAAGCGGATGGCAAATTTATAAGTCATGAATTTGAGCTTGCCTCATCGCTTTCCTATTTTCTCTGGGGCAGTATGCCGGACAGCGTACTTTACGAACTGGCGTTAAGTGGCGAGCTGAATGATTCCGAAGTGATTGCCGAACAAGTCAAGCGAATGCTGGCTGACCCACGCTCTGAAGATTTTGTTTCGAACTTTACCAATCAGTGGCTCAGTTTGGCAAAGATGAAAACAGTTCCGATTAATCGCGATCTTTACCCTCGATTTCTTTATTACGTTGAGGCGGGGGAACGGGCTGGTACCGAGAAGCCTTACATTCCTACGATTCGCGATTACATGATGGACGAAACGATCGGTTTTGTCCGTGAGCTTATTCGCCGAAATGCCAGTGTGGCAAATTTGGTAGATTCCGATTTCGCGATGCTTAATCAGTCGTTGGCGGCGCACTATGGAGTCGAGGGAGTTGAAGGTCAGCGTCTTCGCCCGGTTGAAATTAAGGCGGAGCATCATTTAGGTGGTTTGCTAACTCAAGGGTCGGTGCTGATTGGCAATGGTACCGGTTCCGCTCCCCATCCAATTTATCGAGCGGTCTGGCTGCGCGAGGCAATTCTTGGCGACGAAGTAAAAGCACCGCCTGCGGAGGTTCCAGCTCTGGCAGATTCTGCCGGCGATTCCGCCGAGCAGGCGCTCAGTATAAAAGAAATCCTTGCTAAGCATCGCACCGTCGAGAGTTGTAATGACTGTCACGTTCGACTTGATCCGTGGGGGATACCCTTTGAGCGATACAACGCCATCGGTAAATATCAGAGTCTGGTTCCCAAAGAAGGAACTCGTGTTCGTGGATTTGATAGAAAACGAGACAATGACCTCGCCGGTTATGCCAAGTACCTCGAAGGTCTCAATACGCAAGTGGTAGTGGCAGGAACCAGGGTGCCGCACGGTCCGCAAGTGGATGGAATGGAACACCTGAAGGCTCATTTGTTGGATTCGAGAAAGCACGATGTTGCTGAAAATATGATCCGCCGTCTGCTTGCCTACAGTATTGGACGTGAGCTTAACTACCGTGACCGATACGAGGTCGAGAACATTTTCAGTCGGGCCAGGGAAAATGATTTTCTCTTACAGGATATGATCGTTGCTATTTGTCAAAGCTCAATTTTTCACAATCGGACAGGCAACGTAAGTAAAGGTGACAACTAATGAAACATAAATCTTGGCATCTCGACCGTCGTGATCTCCTCAAAGGAGGAGGGATTGCAATTGCACTTCCCCTGCTCAATGGCATGGGAGCCGGATTGAAAAAGGTCATGGCGGCTGATCCCAAGGGGATGGGGGAAGGCGAGCAACCTAAGCGCATGCTCGTCAGCTATTTTGCTTACGGTGCCTACATGCCAGAGAGTCCGTCCGGCGTGCCTCATCCAGCAAAAAAGACGGAGACAGAAGAACACCATCCGTGGAGTTGGTGGCCGTGTAAAGATTCTGGGCCGTTGAGTTTCAATGAATCTTCTTCTCCTTTTAAGCCGCTCAAAGAAGATGTTTCTTATTTGCGGGGACTTGATCATGCGGGAGGATGGAAACTTGGTGGTCACAGTTCTGGCGATGTGTTTGCTACGGGCGCTGATATGATTGGGGCTGAGAAAACTAATAATATTTCTATCGATCAGGTAGCGGCTCAGTTGCACGGCCACAAAACCCGTTACTCATCACTCGTGTTGGGGACGGAGGGAGGGACTGGATCTTACGGGTCTTGCAAAACGCTATCCCATCGTGGTCCCGGACGGCCCATCCCCTCACTTCACAAGCCGCAGGAGATCTTCAATCGGCTGTTTAATCCCTACACTGGTAAGGGAGTTGAGCAGGTGCGAGCAGGCCTGCAGCGGGATGCGAGTATTCTCGACCTCGTGCTCGAGCACAGTCGTAGTTTTAAAAATCGTCTTGGTAATGAGGATCAAGGCAAAATAGATGAATATCTCGATTCCATTCGCGCTTTAGAACAAAGAGTGGAACGAACCAGCAAGTGGACTCATGAGGCTCTGCCTGAAGTTGATACAAAAGGACTCAATCTTGAGGTCTCGCATAAAGAGCCTGAGGAATACATCCGATGCATGTATGACTTGATCTATCTAGCATTCCGAACGGATTCGACACGATTCGCAACGTTGATGTTGGAAAGCGAGCAATCGTCGAACAGCGAAATGTGGAATTACGCTACCTATGTTCTTGGATACAAAGGTGCCACTCACGATATTGCGCACAAGCGTCCGGCTGATTACTCGGGGAAATGGGATCAGTGGCGAGCCAAGCAACACGCCTATTTTCTTCAGCGTCTTCGCGATACGCCAGAAGGCGATGGCAATATGCTGGATCGTACACTAGTGCTTTGGGGTTCGGCTCATCCACACGCATCTCACAGCACCAAAAACTACCCGATCCAACTCGCTGGCGGCAGTCGTTTAGGAGTCAAGCATGGCCACCTTCATGAATTTATTGGTGAGAAAAAAGTCCCGTTAGCGAACCTGTTCGTTTCAATGCTCAATGCGGTGGACGTTCCCCTTGAAGAATTTGCTGATAGTACAGGCCCAATGACTGAGTTAATTCGGTGACGGTCGGGTATGTTGAAGTTTGCGATAAGCGTGGCTTCGTTAATGAGTTCGCTTAAAATGGTTGAAAGGTATGCAGGCTCTTTGTTAGCGGCCAGCTTATAATCGGGTCGGCAATAAAGGTGCATTAATATCGGCGCAGTAATAATTTCATGACTACAATTTTGACTGAACAGATGCACAAAAACAGTTTGAAATTTCGCCTTTGGTTCGTCAGTTTCGTGTTTTTTTTGTTAGGCGGTGTCAGCCTTTTCGCCCAAGAGGAAATCCCGCTTCGTAAACCGAATGCTCCTAAGCTCCCCGTCGTCTATCCCGAGATTGTTTTGCCAGAGGGATCAGGGCCACATTATTATGTGAATGCCGAGGAGGTCAGTCGTTTGCAAACGGCCTACGAATCCGGCGGTAAAGTGGCAAAGTCGCTGGCCAATATTGTTCGTCAGGCTCAATTCGCGGTTGGGGTTCCAATTACGTTTCCGCCCAGAGGCGGCTTGCACAGTTCGCTCTACCATTGCCCTGATTGCCAGCGCAAGTTGAAGCCGGTGTTAGATGAGTCACAGCAAATTGAACATCATCGCTGTGGAAAATGTGATAAGCATTGGAGCGGTTTTCCGTACGATGACGTTTACTACACCAAAGCGCATGCTCAGAATTTTAAACGCGGGTTATTGGTGGCCAAGGCGTTTACCCTGACTAACGAAGATAAGTACGCGGAGTTTGTTCGTGATCTTCTCGTGGGTTATGCAGATCGTTATCGGGGATACAAAAGAACGAAGGGAATTTTATCGCCCGGACGATATGGACACATTTGCTCAACCGATCACGAAGCGGGTAGCTTGATGATGCAATATCTTGGGCCAATGTATGATATGACTGGGCATCATCCGTGTTTCACCAGCGCAGACCATCGGCATCTCAAAGGCGATATGATCGAGCCGATGATGACTTATTTTGATACTGCAACGATGCGTGGTAAGAGTAATCATCATAGTTTTCACAATGCCGGTTACATTTGGGGTGGTGTACTTACGGGGGATAAGACACGAATCGCTCAGGCCATCTATGGAACAAACGGTGGGTTCATTGAGCAGGTTAGAACGGCGCCTTCTTTAGAAGGGTTGTGGCCAGGTGGATATGCCTACCACTTTTACGCACGGCGAGCCTTGGTTCGAACGGCTGAGGTTGCTCGGCATATTGATATTGATTTGTATGCAGAGCCGCAATTCAAAAAAATGTTTTTCCTGCCGGCTCAAGAAGTCATGCCTGATGGATTCACTCCCAATTTTGGCGACGACCCTGGCAAATATGTTGTCGGTCGGCTGGGGTCCGAGGAAGGTTATGCGGCCTATCGAGATCCCGCCCTAATCCCCTTGTTGTCAGCTGAGGTGACGTGGGAGAGCGTTCTTGCCGGACGGACAATGCCACTGCAGCAGGTTGAGTTTGAAAACGAAAGTATTCTTCTGCCAGATGGGGGGCATGCCATTTTGCGAGGGCGAGAGCCGGCTAGTTTTTCGCTCGCGATGCAGTTTGGGAAATACGGAACATCGCATTCGCATTTTGACAAACTATCTTTCATTCTTTACGGCAACGGTCAGCAGCTTGGGCTTGATTCAGGTAAACGTCATTCCGTCGACTATGAATCAGACGTCCATCAAGCTTATTACAGGGGTACCATCGGTCACAATGCGATTGTTGTTGATGGACATCCGCAACAGAGGAATACGAATAATTGTGAGTTGCTGGAATTCGAGGCGGAAGGTGTCATCCCTTACGTAGGAGCTGCTAGTTCGGAACTGTATGACGGAGTTCGGCAGGTTCGCTGGCTGGCGGTGGCTCCAGAATATGTTTTGGTTTTGGACCAACTGCACTCCAACAAGGAGCACGTCTATGACTGGTGGTATCATTGCAAAGGTGAAAATGGCACGGTCGAGCAAGCTAATTCGGTAGGTCAGCCACGCAAAGAATCTGTCGATCCTGGATTGAAATATATTGCCGACATTCAACGTGGAAACGCGAGTGAAAATTTGTTGTGGGAAGTGAGTCGAAATGCCGGGCAGTTTCGATTAACACTTGCGAACGAAAGTGAAACGAGTGTTTTAACTGGAACTGGGCCGCTGACCAGTTTAGACAAACGTGTGCCTGCAGTGCGGTTCACCAGAACAGGTAAGGACGTTACCTTCGCTGCCGCCCTGGAATTCGTTGATCAAGGTCAGGAACCTTTTGTTTTCAGTATTCAGGTGTTTGTTAAAGAAGAAAAAACTTCTGTGACGGTTTCTCACGCAAATGGTAACGACAGGTTTGTGTTAACCAGTGATCAGTTTTTGGTTTTGGATGGGCCGCGAACATCACGCGAGTAAACCTACGCGATCGCGAAGTATTCGACTTGGCTGTAATAACGTGTCTATCGAGCGATCGCTTCGAATTCCTTCTAATGGTCTTTTAATCATGCAAGTTGTTGCCGCTCAAAAGTAGCTATGAGCTACTCTTTGTGGTGTTGGCTCTCAGTCTTGCAAGCCATCGCATCGATCCAGGAAGTCTTCGCGTTTGGATGTTCATGAACTCATTGCCTTGTCGTGATGATCGTCGTGAGTTCTTTCTTGAAATGACAAGCGTTGCGATAACTCAGGTTAGCATTCATGGGTGACCAGTGCGTCCTTGAATTTGCAAATTAAGTGCACCTCCGAAGAGGTTGGTGCTGTGTGATATTGATGATTTCACGATAGCGGTCAGCGTAAGGCCACGACCAGATAATATTTTCCTGGAAATCAATGCATCGGACTTCCTGGGTGTCGGTGATGATCGGATAAATGATCTTGTCGTCATCGGTAAGAACAAAATCCCAAACTTTTCCTTTTGGCTTGTGGTTCCAAACGACGTTCCCTTTTTTGTTCACCTTAGAAATTTGGAACTTCACGTAATCGCAGATCATCAACTCGTAGGGGTGTTCCCGGTTAAGTGTGGATGTCACTCCGGGATGGGGGAACGATCGCTGGCTATCCTTGGCGAGTGCAGTGCAATCCAAGCCAATTAGGGAGCTGGCAAGTCCAAGTGATTTTAAGAATTGGCGGCGTGAGTTTAGGCTGGGCATGGGGTTTTTAACGAGATGGGTTATCCGTCAGAAATGCTTAGGCGATGATTTCGTCGATTGGATGGCCGTAGTCGCTGTCGAGTCGTTTATAGCCAGGAACCTCCAGGCGTCGGGGGTCAATGCCCATCAATTGATTGATTGTGGCATGAACGTCTGTGACATAGTGCGGATTTTCCACGGCGTGAAATCCCAGTTCATCAGTAGCACCATGAACGACGCCCCCTTTTACTCCCCCACCCGCCATCCAAACGCTGAAGCCAAACGGGTGGTGATCTCTGCCATCAGCCCCTTGCGACCCGGGAGTCCGTCCAAACTCGGTTGCAAACACAACGATCGTGTCGTCCAGCAGACCTCTTTGTTTAAGATCTTTTAATAAGCCTGAGGTAGGTAGGTCGACTTGTTTTGATAGTCTTGCATGTCCCTTGCGTAGTCCTGAGTGATTGTCCCACGCGCCCGCGGCGCCATCGCCATGCATAATTTGAATAAAACGCACTCCCCGTTCAGAGAAACGCCGGGCAGCGAGGAGTTGCTGGCCGAAGGCTTTTGTCTCAGGCTGATCCAGGCCATAAAGTTCACGAGTTTCTTTGGATTCGTTTTTGAAATCTAAAACTTCGGGAACGGCGGTCTGCATCCGAAACGCCAGTTCGTACGATTTGATCCGAGCTTGGAGGGCAGCGTCGCCGGGGTACTGTTCTCCGGCAAGATGGTTGAGCTGGTTAGTAAAGTTCAGATTTCTGCGTTGCTGGTCTGAATTCATGCCGCCGTGCGGAGCCGCGTAGTCGAGTGGGTTTTTCGGATTGATTTTTAAATTGACGGCATCGTAGGCCGGTCCCAAATAATGGCCGTCTCGTTTGTCAAAAAAACGCGGCCCAATATTAATGAATTGAGGAAGGTTGTCACTGAGCGAACCTAAGCCGTAGTTGAGCCAGGCACCAATGGTGGGAACCCTTGGGTCCAGCATATGGCGACCGGAATGGAATTGCACTTGAGCTCCATGATTGTTGTCAGTGGTCCACATCGAACGAATGAAGGCGATGTCGTCAGCACAGGATCCGATATGCGGAAACCAGTCGCTGATTTCGACACCGGACTGTCCATATTTTTTGTATCCTGTTTGCAATGGGTAGATCGTTTTACGATCTTTGCCATTAGCATCGTCCACTACAACCACCCGAAGATTCTTGAAGTTTTCAGGGTCGAGGACATTGGCGTGAGGCGTATCGCTGACGGACTTTCCGGCAAATTTATTCAGCGCGGGTTTGGGGTCAAAGCTCTCCATATGGCTTACGCCACCGCGCATGAATAGCCAGATCACGCGCTTGGCTTTTGGTTGGAAATGCGGCTCGCCAGTGGGCTTTTTGTGTTCTTCCGCTGCAACAATTCCCCCCAACGCTAAAGAACCAAAGCCCAGTGCGGATTGAAGTAAATATCGACGGCGTGAAATATCGGTCGGTAGCTTCATCGGATGACCTGGAAATCGTTGTGGTTTAGGAGTGCGTGGACAAGCTGGTTTCGCTTTGGGTTCGCTTTCAAAAAGTTCAGGCAAGCGGCTGCCTCTTGTTCGGAAGGAACCCTCGCGAGAAGTTGAAGGAAAGCGGCTTTGGTAAATTCAATGTCTGTCAAATTTTTGTTGAAGCGGGCAGTGATTAGGTTTGCGGATTCAATGGCTTCCCGGCTATTCATCAGTGCGAGTGCCTGTTGTGGAACAATGCTTTCGTTTCGCCGGTAACAACTAAAAACATCGGCGTCATCAAATATCGAAACGAACATGTCGCGGCCATCGCGAGAATGGAACAGGTATAGGCTGCGACGGCGTACGTTAGGGCCAGACATTACAGGGGGACCACCGATCGTCAAATTGAGTTGGCCGGACAGGTGAAAGAGGCTGTCCCTCAATACCTGAGACTCCATCCGGCGATTATTCATTCGCCAGTAGTAATGGTTTTCAGGATCGCCTGCGAGTGTGTTGGGGTCAGCTCCCAGGTTAGAAGAACTGCGTTGCCATGTTTTCGATTTGAGAATGAGACGGTGCAGGTGTTTCATGCTCCAGTTCGACTCAATTAACTCGATTGCAAGGTAGTCAAGTAAATCTTGCTGCAGCGGCTTGGGAGAGCGTCGACCAAAATCAAAAACTGATTCGACGAGTGGACTTCCAAAGTGCCGGGTCCAGATGTGGTTGACGGCTACGCGGGCGGTCAATGGATTGTCCCGATGAGTGATCCAATTTGCGAGAGCAGTCCTCCGTCCGGTGCTGGTTTTGGAATAGACGGAAGAGTATTGGGAGGCCTTGTGCGAGCTTTGATCGAGCGCTCGCTGGCTACCTCGTAATGGAGCTAGGGTCGGCAGGTTGTCGGATGCCAATGCCAGTTGTGCCTTCTCTTTTTCCTTTGCGGCACTAGCCTTCTTGCCCACAACCGCCTTGATTAAGTCTAATTCGGTTTTTGCCACCGCAGCCTGGAGGCTCAAGCGGGCGGCGAGTTCAGCTGATCCGTTGCCAATTTGTTTTAACGTGGCATTGTCGGCTGCGATCTGGGCAACCAACGCGGCGTGCTTGGCCTCGGCGAGTTTGAGTTGAGCTTCTGCAAGGTCGACGGCTTGAGCAGGGTTGACGACAGCAGCCTGTTTGTCTGTCTCTATTAAGGTGGCATCGCTGGCGAGCGGATCGACTTTGATCGAATAAAAGTCAGCCGTTGAATCAAAGGCAAAAAGTTCCATTACGCCACTGTTTTTGCGAGGCGGGAGTCGGTAGGCCAACAAGAATTTACCATCCAAAGCGACGTTGATTAAATCATCCCTGACTTTAATATTCAGCACGTAATCCTGGTTTAATCGGATTGGTAAATCAGCTTTGGTATTTGCCGGATAGATGTCTCGTCCAGCGACAGTATGGGCGAGTTGGACTTTGGGTCCATTTGCGAAAGCACTGACATAAACGATATGGGCGTTCTCGCCTTTTTCATCTACATCAAAACGGATTCCTGTTGATTTCCATCGCTTACCCCCGGTCGTTTGGAAATTAAGGGTCAACTCAAAATCACGTGGATGGTGAGCTTTGGTCCGCAGGCAACTACGCTCCACGGTGGGCTCAGTTTGCGCAAGTAATCCTCCTTGGTATCGCCACCCTCGTCCGATGATTTCCCAGATGTCCGGTCTCGATTTTTTAAAGTCGTCACGCAGTGCGCTGACTTCCACCTTTGATTCCGCAGCGACTGCGGCTAACGCTTCCTTTTTTTGGAGTTGCAGCAAATTAACGCGAGCGGATTCAATCTGTTTTTTTGAATGGGCGAGCAAATCCATTTGTACGTATTTGCGGCCGCCCGGTGCCCATGCGTCGGCGGGCAAATCGATTTTCGCTGCTTGCTTTCCAAAGCTGGCTAGAAATTTAGGTGGACCAGGGGGAACAGGATTGTCCTTAACCGGTTGAGACGGATCGCCTCGCAGATGGAGAAAGGTCGGAGCATCTGGCTTGTCATCATATACGCGTGGGAGCCCGTCTTGGTTGTAATCAGTAGTTCCGGGCAGCGCGTCGAGACGAACGTGATGCGGCTCGAAGATCGCTCGAAAACGATAGTAGTCTTCATGATCGATTGGGTCATATTTGTGGTCGTGACACTTCGCACAGTTAAGCGTTAATCCTAAAAACGATTTACCCGTGTGTTCGATTGTGTCATCGAGCCATGTTGTACGATTGAAAAGATAGTAATTTCTAGCCAAGAACCCAGTTGCGGCGACGGTCTTTAAATCAGTGGGCGCAATTTCGTCACCGGCAATCATCTCCATGATCATCCGATCATATCCCTTGTCTTCATTCAGAGATTGGATGATCCAGTCCCGCCAATGCCAGAGGTGTTTCTGACTATTCCGTAATTGGCTATTCAGGCCATACCAGTCGCTGTATCGCCAGACGTCCATCCAGTGTCTCCCCCATCGCTCACCATACTGTGGACTGTCTATTAAAGAGTCAATGATTTCCTCAATTGGCAAATCTGAAAGTAGCTGTTCAGTCGTTGGAGGCAGTCCGGTCACATCAAGGTAAATTCGTCGTAACAATAAGCTTCGCTCGGCAGTTGCCTGGGGTTTGAATCCTTTTGCCTGCTGCGGTTTGGTAAGAAAAGCATCGACCGGGTTGGGGCCGCCAAGGTTTGGCATTTCCGGTCGTCCGATTCGTTGAAACGCCCAATGTTCCATCGGGTCTGTTTCGGCCTGTTCGTTATCGGGTGCTGGCGCACCATCGGTAATCCAGTTCTTAATGTCCAAAACTTCTTGTTCGGATAGCGGTTCGCCTTCGGGGGGCATCCGCTCGGCATCGTCTTTTGAAGTGAGGCGGTGGAGGAGAAGGTTGTCCTCTAAAATACCGTAATCTTTCATCGATTCGATGGTATCGACGCGGAGTTCAGACTCTTGTTTCAACGCACCGTGACAGGCAAAACACCGCTCCTTTAAAAGTGGTTTAATTTTTTGCTTGTATAAATCGACGCTCGTTTCTTGACCCAGCGAATGAGTCGGATAGGTCGCAATCCCACAGAATGAGATCGCTAGACTGGCGATGAATTTACAAAAGTTAGTCATTGGGTCGTTCCGATCCTATCCAGCACTGGGTGATTGCACTGGATGTGATGTGATAATGCCTTTGCGGCCTTCTTTCGATCACGGTTAATGATCGCGGTTAGAATTTCGCGATGTTGCTGGACAGCCTCAACGGCAGCTTCACGATTTTTTCCTTCCCATTCAAATAAAATTCGAAAGAATGGAGCGTGTCGATTAAAGAAGTCTAAAATATAAAAATTGTCTGACTTCTTGATGATGTAGTTGTGAATCCGATCGTCAATCACGGGAAAGTCTCGTGCATTGTTTGCCGGAATATTTCCGTCATGCATTGCTTGAAGTTCAGTGTCATCGAGTCGATTCCAGGCAAGATCGAGCGCCTTGAGTTCTAGAACTTCGCGAGTGTCTAGATAGGCTCGCAGATCTGCATGGGTGAAGTGACGTATCTTCCATCCGCGACGCGGGATGTGTTCAAGTAGTCCCTGACCTGCGATGAGATGGCATATTTCACGAACCGCAGAGCGACTGAGTTTGTGATGAGTCGCTGTTTTCTCTTCACGCAGAAAAGTCTCCTCAGCTAATAAGCTTTTCTGGACGATCTCGCGGAGGATTGACTCGTAAGGATCAGTGGTGGGACCCGAAGACGGTTGCAATGTTGAGTCGCTGGTAAAATCGAAAGCATCGGGAGCCTGAAGGCGACCGTTGGATAGCTTGATCAGTTTACCTCCTTCGATCAGCTTTGAGATGACGGTTCGCACAGGTGTTTGGCTTACACCGTAATGAGAGGCCAGCGCAGCAACCGTCAACTTGCAGGGCGTATTTCCCGAAGAGAGATGCGACGTGATGTCGTATTCAATTTTTTTGGTTAGCTCCACAAGCCCGTTCCTATGGCCAATCGAAAAACATGTTTTTGCCAACAGTTTGATCTTGAGTTTGTAGCATTGGCGGCTGGGGCTGTCAAATAGAGGTTGGGATCGGTATCGCAATTCAGTCGGTCGCCAGCCAATCGATCCGCATAATTTTTCGTGCGAAGAGGTGGATTCGACCTAACAAGAAGTTGGTTTTTCTGGGGAGATTTCCGGCCAGCCTGCGCGTTCAGGGAACGCATAGGGTTGTCTAGAAAAACTAGTGTTGATAGGGGCGCGTCTATTTCTCACTGCAAGCAGGGAAGCAGCCCAAGAAGAGAGTAAGGCCAGTTTGAAAATTCAAACTAGCTGGGACCTCGAGGCGGTCGGCAATCTAAGATTCGCCCAGTTGTTGAAAGTAACAACTGGGCGGGCGACTCTTATACAGAAGTTCTTCAATTCAATTTTGTCATCAGACAACAAGATGAATTAAACAAGTTTGAATTAAGCAAGTTTGCAAGTTGCTTTCTTGTCAATCAGTTTGCAAACTTTAAAAAGAAGAACATTGGAGTATTCGTTCTCGGGAATTGACTCGCCCGCTTTTAGACGCTCCGCGGTTTTATATGAATCAACTACGCTCAAAATGCCTAGGACGACGCCTGGAAGAACACAGAGAATCGAGCCAATGAATGTCACGACTATGGTCATAATCCACTTGTTGGTTTGGCCATTGATTACAATATGGCCAATACCAAGTACAAACCATGTCAGAATTGCCGCGGCAATCGGATTCGCATCTGGTTTCGAGATCATCGTCATGGGAAAGCTCCAATTTGAAAGTGGTACTGTATGTTCAAAAGTCAACTACCAAAATGTCTGCGATTTTTCTAACATAAATCGAAACGGTTTGTCGGCGAATTGATTACTTCTCCCTGTTTTCCGTGATTTTCTCTGATTTTCTGGTTAAGACTTTCCTTTTTTACGTTCTGTCAATCAACCAGTTCTCTCTTCAATGGCCAGCTTCTTATCGTGGAATCACCATGTTGTTTCCCCGATTGTCTCCCCGGTACTGGGTTTTAAAACGAAGCCGTAGCAGCTAGTGGGGGAGGTGCGGTTTCGCCCAGGCGTACAGGTACATTCCGGCGAGTGCGCCGGCACAAGTGAATCCAGCAAGTCCAACCCCGCTACCAAGTTGTGCGTAAATGGGTCCCGGGCAGGCACCGGTGATGGCCCAGCCGGCACCGAAGGTCATGCCGCCGAGCGCAACACCTTTATGAAAAGGTTTGGGTTTGTATTGGATTGGCTTACCGTAGATATCGGAAGCCTCACATTTTCGAATAATGGCCATTCCCAGCATCGCGACGGCAACGCCTGAGCCAATAATTAAATACAGATGGCTGTCTTGGAACAAGAACATGTCGTGAACTCGCTGCCATCTGACGACTTCGGATTTGGTAAACAGGATCCCCAAAAAAGTTCCGACCATTAGAGTGGTTGCATACACTAGCGATGAATCAACGGCCGAAGTGGTGCTTCGAGCTGTTGTATTAGTTTCTGTTTCGGCAGTTGGGGCGGGTGCCAGATGATCTGTATTTTTGTTGTCGAGTAGTGTTGCCATACCTAAATAACCTTAGAAAAGAATGTGTCCCAAGCCCCAAGTGACGCCGAGGCCGCCAACGAAAAAGAAAATGGTGGCGACGACACTGGGAAAGTTCCAATTCGCAATCCCAGTAATTGCGTGGCCGGAAGTGCAGCCCCCCGCGTACCTCGCTCCGAATCCGATGAGAGTACCTCCAATGAATAACTTGGCTGCACCCCAAACGCTGAAAAATTCAGCAGGAAGAAATTCAATCGATTCCGCCGAGAGCCAATGGCTTCCAATGAAACCGCCGATCACAATTCCAAATGCGAAGACGAGCGTCCAAGTTCCTTGACGACGATCGTAATTCTTCAGATAGTCGAGTTTGCTGCGGGGGGAGCATAATGCCCCGATTTGCTGGAAGCTGGTTGAGATTCCAAATCCTTTTCCTGCCAATAAATACAAAAGTGGAACCGTGAGACCAATGAGTGGGCCGGAAAACCACCAAGGCCAAGGTTGTAGTAGAAAGTCTGTCATGGGTGTGGATCAGTAAATATTATATGGATGTGGTTTAGTTCAACGCGCAAGAGATGGAGACGGGTTCTTGTGGTGACGCGGATTTGAGCGATGGTGATTCCTTCACTATCGGGTAGCCAGCGGCTTCCCATCGTTCGATTCCGCCCGATAGATTGATCACGTTTTTGACTCCTAATGAACTGAGCACGCTTGTTGCAATGGCGGAACGACTTCCCGTGCGACACTGCAATACAATGGAGCGGTTATCTTTTTGAGACGTTGTTTGACCGAACTCCTCGGCGAGTCGCCCTAGGAAAATGTGTTCAGCACCAGCGATTCGTCCAGCGTTCCATTCAGATTTTCGCCGCACATCAACCAGCCGAATTGAATTGGTGGACAACGCCTCTGCCAGCCATCGGGGAGCTTGTTGTTGAGATTTTTCACTTGCTAAGCCTGACGTGTAGACCTCATCTGCATCCAAATAGCCTTCGATATTGTCGATTCCAATTTCATGCAGAATTCGAACTGCTTCCAGAACCTTCTCGCCAGTCGAGATGAGATAGGTGGGAGCCTCGTAGTTGATGAGCCAGCCGCCCTGGCTTCCCAAATACTTCATTGGCAGGTTGATTGTTCCGGGAACATGTTGGCTGGCAAATTGTTCAAATGCTGCGGTGTCGATGATGTTGCAGGCTTGGTCAAGAGAATCAAGTTGCTGCGGTGTTAATTTTGGGGGCCTAAAATCACCGATGATTTTAGGTCCCAACTTATTGAGCTTCTTCATCAAGCCAAAGTAAGGCGGTGCCTCGGGTTGGTCATCAAGGATGAATCGAACGAAGTCTTCTTCGTTTGTAAATTGGAGGGCTTGGTTGAAGCGTTTTTCATAACCAACAGTGCTCGAAGGGATCGCACCTAGTCCTTTGCCGCAGGCGCTTCCTGCACCATGGGAAGGCCAGATTTGAAGATAGTCGGGCAGCGAATTGAACTTTTCAATCGATCGGAATAAATCGCGAGCTCCCTGATCAGCCGAGCCGGCGATGCCTGCGGCTTCTTCCAACAGGTCTGGACGCCCTACTGATCCGACAAATATGAAGTCGCCGGTAAAGATCCCCATCGGCTCATTAGCACCGGATCCAAGATCGGTCAGGATCAGCGAAATGCTCTCGGGGGTGTGGCCGGGAGTGTGCATGGTGGTGAGCTGTATATTGCCGATAGCAATGTGGTCACCGTCCTTTAAGCGTTGAACTGAGTATTCCGAGCCCAATTGGTATTTCCAATCGGCAGGGCCTTCGTCAGATAGATAGAGCGTTGCCTCGGTTTGCTTTGCCAGTTCGCAACTCCCTGAGAGATAGTCAGCGTGGATATGTGTTTCGACACAGCCAGTGATCTTCATTTTTTCAGCGGCAGCAGCTTTTAGGTAAGGCGTAATCGCGCGAGCGGGATCAATGATGAAGGCTTCCCCCGTTCTTTGGCAGCCGACTAAGTAAGATGCGTGAGCCAGAGCTGTATCATAAAAATATTTAAGTAACATTGGTTCACTT
>Ga0214477_100629_pt1 | contig 23253 bp, 28 predicted proteins | sample M1_20Mar14CPVII9_FD_165058 | JGI IMG/M metagenome (GOLD analysis project Ga0214477, IMG submission 165058) | Marine eukaryotic communities from Monterey Bay, California, United States - M1_20Mar14CPVII9sort6BwellC16 | ecosystem: Environmental > Aquatic > Marine > Unclassified | place: USA...
TTTAATGATGTTAATTTAGTGGAATTTAATGTTAGATTTTATGGTGTGTTGAAGGGTACTCAGAGGTTTCAACGTGGGTAAGTTATTGATTTGTGTTTGTTAAATTGTTGAGTTTTGTGTTAGTTTGTATTGGGGATTGGGAAATGGGCGGGTGTTTGTGTTAGTTTGTATTTGGGATTGGGAATGGTGGGTGTTTATGGATTGGTTTTGGAAAGGGTGGAATAGGTGCTTTATATCATATCCATTCATGCATACTATATTTGGAGAGGGCATTGGGTGAGGTTGAGGTTATGTATTGACGAGGGGCGAAGAAAGACATATATCTTATGTTCATTTTAGGTTTGAGGTGGATTAAGTTGCATATGCTTACTTTTCTTGTTTCCTCGTGGGGCGTTAGGATATGGGATGAGGTTATATATTACGAAGGGAAGAGAGACATATCTATGTTCGTTTTAAAGTTTGAGGTGGATTAAGGTGCATATACTCACTATCCTTCTTTTCTCACAACTATGTCATCTTATCTCTTTATCAGAACTATCATTAAAATCCCCACTCAGTTGGTAAGTTTATTTCCTTTGTGTGTGTACTTCCCATTCTCATTCACTAAACATTCTATCTCCGTTCATTAATTAATTCTATATTGGCAGTGCTCTAAATGGAAGCTGAGTAAGCTAACTGATAATCACGTCGAGGAGATAGCTAATATGGCCACGTGTTCCAAGTGTTTGAAGCAGGGTAAGTTTGATATAATACCCTCTTGTTTCCTTTGTCTACCCATCCTGTTGCTAAACGACTTCTCTTATTGCTCAACGTTAGAAAAACCTGGTGATAAAGATGAAATCTTGCTTTGTGATGGATGTGATATTGAAATGCACATGAGCTGTGCTGGCCTTACCGAGTTGCCTGAAACGGATTGGTTGGTGAGTTGGCAGATATATACGCCCGTGTTGCTATTGTGCATATCATATGCACTTTTATTTTTGTGCATATATCATGTGCACTTTTTGTGTAATCTCATATCTGTATGCCTTCCTTTCCCCCTCAGTGTGATGGGTGTTTAGATGTATTGGATGCTCGTAAGAAGAGCTTTACAGCCGACTGTCCAAAAGATGAAGAGGGTAAGAGACGATCGATTGAGGCTGAGCTTCCAACTTTGCCCAAGTTGGATTCGGCAACGCTGGCTTTTGCCGAGAAGGCTCAGAATAGGTTTAGGGAAGAGATGTTATCGAGGAAGGAGTTGGCATTAGATCGTTTGGAAGAGAACCAAAAAGTTTTGGCCCAATCATCACAACAACGCATCACTACCCTGACTAATAATGTTCAAGCTGCCACCACGAGATGTGAAAGTGAGAGACACAACCACAATTCGGTCAAGAATAGTATCTTTGCAAGGCATGGTCTTAGAGGGTGGAGCATCAATAGGTTTGGGAGAAGTCATATCAACTTCATTAGGGATGATGGAAGTCGAGGTACTGTTCGGAAGACGACAGGTTACAGCCACAGCGGCTATACGACAACAAAGTGTCCAGATTGGGACAGATACTATCGAAAAGTCCAAGCTTGTTCTGCTGAACTTAATGTTATGCCCGAGAAGGCCGCATATGAAAATGCCAAAGCTAGACTTGCAGAGTTGAAAGATGAGCTAAAGCAAGCCCAAAGTGAGGAGAAGGAACGTCCGGACTTGGATGAAGAAGACAAAAGGACATTGCTAACCAAATTTGCCAAGCTCTTATCTGAGCCAAAGCTTGACTTTGAGGGACAAAAGAACTACCAGTCTCGTGTTGGATGTGACCCTATGTTCCTTGGTGTTGTTAAGTTGGAAGATGCTGATGTTCGTGTACTAAACATCTTGTCTGAACCGAATGAGTTGGTACTTGCCATTCCGGTGGAGTCCACAATTAGTATCGATGTTGAACCTGTTGAGAGTGGACTAAGCTACTACCTTTTCGGAACGGACAAGTTATTCTGCTCTGAGAGGAACGATACTGACCCAATGGATTTTAGTCCAACCAGTAAGTGTGGATCTTGTTCATATCTTGTGTTCTATTCTGAAGTCTAAAGCATCTGACACATGATGTGTTCGTCCCTGATCTTGTCAACCAACACAGGTACTAGGTCTGCCCAACGTGATCTAATGGCCATGTTATCTCGTGATTCAAGAAATAATGCATTCCAAGTTTCTCGTCCATCGGTACCCTCGTCAGTGGTCCTACGTCCCAATACTGAAGAACGTTTAGCAGATGTTACTAAGAAATTTGACCTATCGGAGCTCGTACGAGATTGTCATTACCCCATCTCAAACCAACCTTCGGCTGACACTCCGAAGCTTCTCGCTGATAATGGACTCATTCTCCGTGACTACCAAAAGACATCTCTTCAATGGCTACTTGATAAGGAGAACAATCCAACGGGTATCGGATCTAGCGGTGAGCTGTGGTCGCATCGAAGATCGGGTGACAAATCATTCTTCTACTGTGAACTGACGGGTACCATTGTCAAGAACATATTCAATTACAATGAAGACGTTCAACAGAAGGATGCCTCGAAGAGTGGAGGTGACGCCTTCCCTTCTAGTGCAATCATTGGGCAAGAGATGGGCTTGGGAAAGACAGTGATTGCTCTTTCACTTGTGGTTGCCTCTCCACCCACTCTTGAGAATCGTGTATTGCCTCGGGAGCACTTGACACAGATCAATCATCCTGAGTATGTCCCGCCACCGTCAGCCGAGAAGGTTACAAGTTCTAATAGCAAGTTGACCTTCCTCAGTAATGCTACTTTGGTTATTGCCCCCATGACTTTGTGGTAAGTTGGTATGGTTGTGTAGTTGAGTCTTCTATTCATGACTCATGTTCATATTTTCTCATCATTGTCACCTCTAATCAGTCCTCAATGGCAGACCGAGATACAGCGATTTGCTCCCTGGATGAAGTATTTGACACTCCACAATGAAGAGACGAATTCGACTGCTGAAATTGCCTCAAAGGACATTGTTGTTGTGGTGAGTGGGTATGGTTGTTCAGTTCATGAGACTTCCGTTCATAGCATATGTTCATATCTTATCATCATCATCACCTCTTAAATCTCAGTCCACATTTATAATGTCAAATCCTAATGGCAAATCTGGAGCACTTTTGAGAAAGCTAAGACAGATCCACTTCCATCGTATCTTCCTGGATGAGAGCCATTACAACAACACAGGAGAAAGGGTCAAGTTATCATTAGCCCAATTGAGTTCTACTCATCGTTACTGTGTCACTGGTACTCCGGTTGGGCATAGTCTAGCCGATTTATACGGCCAACTACGCTTCCTTCGAGTACCACAGTTCTGTCGTGAAGATTTCTGGAAGCAGTGTATCGACAAGCCTTACTCGGAGCACAACGTCTACGCCTTGAATGTCCTCCGTTCTTTACTTTCTCGTATGGTAATTAGGCATTCTAAGGAGCAGTCGTTGGAAAGTGGAGATGCCCTCGTTCAGTTGCCACCTCGTAATGTCGAGACTCTGCTTCTGCCATTTGGTTCTGAGGCAGAGAGGAAGATCTATGAATACATCGAGTTGAGAAACACTCAGCGTTTTATGGAGCTTCGGTCGGAGTCACCTACCACCGTCCTTGGCAAGTACATGGACTTGCAAGGTATGATGTATGCGGCAAGGCTATCGTGTGGCCATGCCTCTTTAGTGAACTTGGATTCACTCAACAATCTCAACATCAAGCTGGAGCGTGAACGTCAGGAGAAGCTAAGGAAGAGTCTTGGGAAGGGAAGGTATGAGGAAGAGAAGAAGAAAAAGAAAGCCAGTGGAACAAGAGCGGAAGTGTTTCACGAAGCAATCTCCAAAGCTCGTCCTTCTGCAACTGTAAGTTCTTGTATCTATAATGACACATCTTGTGTATGATACTATTGTTCGTTCTTTGGTTATGAATCTCACATTCACATATCTCCTCTCTTCACATTAATCATGTCATAGTCTCGTATGCGTGAGGCAGTATTGCAGTTCCAAGAGGGAGAAGTTGAGTTGATGGAATGTCCTGTATGTCTTGAGGCCACTGGTGAGGCTGATGTTGCATTGACTCCCTGCGCCCATAAGTTTTGTGCCGAGTGTATCCTGGGTTGTCTCTCGTCTATGTCTGCATCTCGTGAGCCCACGGGTGTCTGTCCAGAATGCCGTGAGAAGATCAAGAGGAGTGAGTTGACATTCTTGGGAGATGCTAAGGATATCTGCAAGCCAGTGGCCCAGTCTGATGAAGATCAAAAGCCAGCTGCAAAGGAGAGTAAGGAGTCTAATGTGGATATCAATGGCTTTCAACTAACTACAAAAGACTCAGTAGTAGCTACGACTTCCGGGGCCGCTGATCGACGCATCAATTACCAACCATTGGATGAATCGGAGAAGAGACAACAACGAGCCATCTGCCATACTCTGCCACCTGAATTCCTCACGGCTTGGGTAAGTTATAAAAGTGAACATCATATGGCTCAGTGCCTCAGAGCGCTCCACTAGTGCGGCACACTTGATTGATTGAATGAACATAATATGATATGGCACAAAAATGAGGATACCATTTTCGGTATCCTTTTTTTGTGCACAAGATGTGTCATTTTTCTAATCCTTCTTCTTCTCCTTATCTACATCAAATACACAGAATACTGGCTACAACAACATTGGTACTAAGGTAGCACGGCTACTTGAGGAGGTTAAATTGATGACTCAGAAGGACCCAACTTCCAAGGCTGTTGTCTTTTCCCAGTTTTTAGGCACGCTAAATGTTATCGGAGAAGAAATGACCATCCGAGGAGTGAATTTTGCTCGCGTTGATGGAATGATGAAGCAGCATCACCGTGCTGATGCCATCAACAGCTTTACTACTGATCCCAAGACAAAGGTACTATTGCTATCGATGAGAGGTAAGAAGAAGATGCTTGTGTTGAGAGAGAGTCGTCTTGTCTTAGTATTGTACTCGTGTTCAATTCCTAACGTCCTTTCTCATCTCTAATCACAGCTGGTGCAGCCGGATTGAACTTGATGGCAGCCAACTACTGTTTCTTGATGGACCCTGCTCCTAACTCAGCTGTTGAAGAGCAGGCCATTGATCGGTAAGAACAGAACATATGTATGGTCTCTCTACTCTCTTTATCATACACATCTCATCGTCTCATAAACTCAATATTACCCACAGTATTCATCGTATTGGGCAGACACGTCCTGTTCACGTCAAGCGTCTCATCATCAAAGATTCGATTGAAGAACGTATCCTCAACAATCGTCGTTCAATGGCCGCTGATCGTCCAAATGTCTCAACACAATTGGATGGCACTTCTGACTTGATGGAAGAGGAGAATACCTTTGACAAGAAGCAGGCTAGTAAGAAGAAGAGGGATAGACATGAAGATGAGGCTGATATGGGTGAGAAGACATTCCAAAGATTACGCCAATTGGAGGCCTTGTTTGGTTGCTCGGCTACTGTCAAGGTTACCAAGGCGTAGAGAGAAACGGAAGATGGAGATTTGGTAGTGTGTTATTTATGATTATGATGGCGGTTAATATATGTGTACTCTGGATGATAGATTCATCCTGTTGTGAGTAATGAGTAAGGTCTAGTTGTGAAAGATAAAGTAGATTATCTATCCCGAATACTTTGACTTGATTTTCAGCTCTCCCAATATTCTTTTTATCTTCTTAGTTCCTTCTTCTACTCCCCCTAGGTGCTATAGTTCCCCAACAATAAAAGTTGCGTAGTCTAAACACCAACACATCTATATTATACAAGCCCATGACCAACTGTATCCTCCTCCCCCTTCCAATATACCATCCACCCTCTCCATCTCAGACCCACTTCACCCAATCAGTCACCGCCCTTTCCCTTCTTCCAAGGAGCATTCTTCTTGTCCTTGGGGGTGCACTTATCAGACAATTCATCTTGGGTCCTGATATCCTTGCAGGAAGACTCCTTGTTACAGCATTTCTCGAGCCCATCGGTAATGTCATAATAGATAGGAGTATCGGAATTAGGGCACTTAGGATATACCAATGGACCCGTGCAGTTAAAATCCAAGGGACAGAAATGATCCTCTTGTAGACCCGTACAGTTGTAACAATTTCGAGGACCACCAAAGTTACTGGGGAAACATTCATATGTATCAAGGCATTCCTCGTATGCAGTGAGGTTGCTGAACCTAATATCTCTTGGGCAATAGCTGGGGCAGTATGGAGCTACTTGTTGAGCACCTTCTGTGCAGTTGCGAAACTTGGGACAAAAAGGAGGGAACTGAGGGCCTGTACAGTTTTTGAGTTGCACCAGAGCAAGGTCAGAGCATGCTTCATCGGCATTGCATGCTTTGTAGATACCAACACCACCAATGGATGAACCATTCTCAGGAGGATCAGGAAAATAGTCAGTCCTCGCAGCAACAGACTGGCATGCTCTGTCTCCTTTGCAAGCCTTGGTAATCGCAGCAATGGAACCAGAACCTCCAGCAATACCATCGCAGGCATTTGTTCCAATACAGGCCTTGTAAATGCCACCAATGGATCCACCACGCAAAGCAGCGCCAAAGCAAGCGTCCTCCCCGATACACCCCTTGGTGATTGCGGCAATGGATCCACGATTGGCGGCAGCAGCTTTGCAAGATTTATCTCCGTTACAAGAGTCAGTAATACCTCCTTCGATGGAACCACCATCATTAGCAGCATTTTCACATGCCCTATCCCCATTACATGATCGGACAACTGATGTAATTTTAGCCTTGCTACATGCCTCCCCACCAGAACAGCTACCATCTCTGCATACAGAACCTGTGAATCGATAACAGGGTGATTCACGAACAAATCTACTAATCTTTCCTGAGCAGCATTCACCGCCATAACTAAGAGTATCATTTACAGTATTACCGCATGCTACTTCACATGTCTTGTCAGTGCCAACTTCGTACCCATTCTCACAATGGACAAAGCCATCTGTACACTCTTCATCTTGGGGAGGAGACTGGAGGACCCTGCTTCCTTCATAGAAGTCAGCATATGAGTCTTGTCCTTTGAGAACAGTGGATAGGATGCCAACGTCACTTCCATGATCATGAGGTGTGGATGATGATGCATCGATGGGGGAGTCGGCGGCCGGTTGATACTCTTGAATCTCGCGTGCCTCAAACGGACGACGACGTTCAATACGGTTCTACATATGCATCATATCATATGCAACATCGTATCAAGAGAGACGGAGGAGAGGAGGCATGATAGGAGGGATGGCGATACATGAGACATATGAACATATCATTTGAGATCGACATTGTATTTGTTATCATTATCATGTGTCAGCGTTCTAATTTGACGACTTACCAATCGACCGAATGACCAGTTGAGACTGTTAGCAATAACGAGTGCAGGTAGGAGCTTCATGGTGGTTGAGTACTAGAGTAGTAGAGAGTAGTATGTTTGATGTATTGTGCAATGCAATTTATGCGAGGAGGAGAGTATAGTTTAGTGTATGGAATAGGTGGCAATTATGATATCGATCTTTTTTTGGCAATCAAGTGTCTCAAAGAGGACCAAGCCCTACTGGTATCGGCTAGTTTGTATCTATGACGTGTGTTCAGGCTTAATGGAATTATCGCCATGCCGCTTCATACATCTTTAGTTTTATTCAAATTGATGATTTGATGATGCCTAGTGTAGGCCAAAGCCAAAACTGAGCGAACTTGGACTTCCATGATGAGATGAGTAAGGAGAGTCTGGTTTTATCAGGGTTATCCCGCTCAGATGCAGAGAATCAAGTACATTAGGCCAAAACAGAGCGAACTTGAGACTTCAGTGATGAATGAGTAGATACTAGTTTTCCATTGCTTACTTAAGCACAAAAGATAAATGTATGGATATGGAGGGAGAGAGCATAACATGCTGAGTAGTGTAGCCTATCTTTGTCCCCCTACCTGCCTATTGCTCTAGCTTCTCAACTCGTACAATCTATGCGGAGCCCACCATGACTCTCCAATTCCAAAGGGAGCATCCTGAGAAGAGGACTAAAAGTTAAAAGCTACAACAGTAAGGCCAAGTTCTGAGTGATGGATATGATGGTTTCTCCAGTTTCCAGGGGGTATCCTTGCAAATCAAGTGCATAGTCTTTCATCAGAGCGAACCGTTGCAACTTGAGATCACACTAATCAAGACATCGCCATATCATCATGCCATACTTCTCATCACATTCTTATTAAAGATACATTCATGATCACATACATTGAACCATTTACCCTCGTACCATTGTGTACCCTCATCAACTTTTCTTCTAAATAAGTAATTTGTCTTATATCCCAATGCTACCCTTGATTTGGCTATAAATCCTGATAATGTTGATGCTGGATTACCAATAAATACCGTTGACATGATTGCAATAGTAATATCTCCACCTAACCAACTTGCTTCCTCGGGTATTAATCGTATATGTGGACCTAGTTGTACATCCTCCAGTAACTTTTGTAATATCTCTGGACGTTGATTATCGGTAATGAATATAATTGGATATCCCAACATACCCGCAGGCTTTAATACTGATTTGACATAATGGGGATTCATATCTAATGCCGCCATTGGATCACACCCACTTCGTTCGGCTATCTTGGCTAACATCCGTTGTCCGGGCAATCCTTCCAATGATCGTGAATGTATAACGGAATACATGATTGTATCCTTATCTTTACCAAACATTGCATTCAATACTGAACACATGTCACCAACTGGTTCATTATGCATATTAATACCAACACCATTATTATAATGTTTGAATAAAGTACGTATAATATGACTTTGATATTCGACATATTCTCTAAAACCACTATTATCGGTAGCAGTTGTTATATATTCATGTTGATATTCAAATAAATCTTTAGTTGTAAGTGTAACAACTTGTTTGTATTGTGATAAATCATCTTCTTCATTTATTATCTTAATACAGAATGATGATTCAAATAATATTTTCCATTCGTCTATAGCTTGTACTCGTTGGTTGGATCTAACAAGTGCACGGTCACATGCACGAGCTGATTGGATTGTACCATCATCGACACATTCGGGTGTACCTCTATTCCGAACATTAGTTTGTATTGACATCCACATTTGTGTAATCATATAGGTAGGCCATGATACTTGCATAATACCGACTATCATGTTGTTATCTTTTGCATATTGCATAGCATGGAGGAATTCAATTAGATTATTACCGGTACGTCCCCATGTTGACTTCTCGCTACCAAGTAGTAATAATGTAGTATTTTGTGGTGGACTTATTTTATTCATCATACATTGCGAGTTATACTTTTGTGTAATTCTAATGTCGTCTTCATGTGAGATTGGGGCCATTCGATCACAAATACTGATTGGTCTATCAATTGATGATAATTCAGCGGCAATGATATTAAATGATTGCATTTCTCTTTGTAGATTTTGGGTAACCAATGTTGCAATGAGTATCAATAGACTAAAGAGTATAAGCTTTCTTATCTTGGGTGGTAGTTTGAAGAACTTTCTAGCAGTTGATTCAGATCCACCTCGTATTGCTTGATATGCACGAGATTGTACCGATGATGCAGCACTACTCAAACTTGATGCAACACTTACATTATCAGAACTTGGTATATAACTACTTCGTATTATCCCTCGTTCTTGCCTTTTCGGAACGACAGTACTAACACTTAGATAATATTTGGAATTACTTTTAGTTTCCACAATTGATCCGCCATCGGTACTACCTGTAATGACCGATGTTGTTATTTTATTACCATCTTCAATAGTTGATGAGTTGGATATATATCCAGTTATTGTATTATTGGAGTTTAATGTCCATCGTGTTAATATTGGTATATCGTTAGAAGAGGGTAGTAGTAGTGAATGAGAAGAAGGTTGCGCGTATTGTTTTGTTGTTGAGTTTTGTCTTTGATGTTTGCTATTCATATCTTGCGTATATCTTGTTCTACTCCATTATAAGTTGTACAACGCGCTAGATAATAACGAGTGAAATGGTCAGTGGTATGTATTATTGAGGTGCTTGCCAATGCCTTGAATTGCAATAGCCTCACCTTTATTATCATATCAATATTCCATCTCGGTATCTTTTTTTGACAAAAAGCATTTTTTCCAACTCTCAACTTAGTTGCATCCTCATAACTCTCGTCAATTGGAGCGCTCGATTCTACCAACATACCATCATACTCAGTTTATAACGTTCTTTCGAATGGTAGTTTGCTCGATAGCGTAACTCTTGAGAAGGGAATAAGAATTAGAGGATACTATTACTGGTATCCTTTATTTGACAATTTTTTCCACCCAAACTCAAATTGATATGACCGCGTTGGCTCTCTTTGAGATAGCAACACCATCTAAGCCCTAAGCTTAATACTATAATGCTCTATATAATACCATAGAAATACAATGAGTCAAAAGTCTCACAGCAGTGATAAAAGCAAAAAGAGTAATAATACCAAGCAGGTCAATGACAGTAGCAACTCGGTAACAACATCAATACTTGAACAAATTAAAAATGATAACTTTGGTGGTTCTAAGAAGTTAGATCCACCATCCTTGACAGGATATCATTCACGAAGACGTACCAGTAATGATACAAGTGATAACGATGAAGGAAATGATAGCTTAGGTGACATCTCAGGATTCTTGGGGTATAAAAAGAGTCATTCTACAAATATTGGATTGCATCGTAAACATTCACGGGGTAGTAGTTATAATCATAATAATGTCGGAGGAGGGAGGGAAGGGAGGGATGCACCAAGTATAGCCAGTAAAAGTACGATAGTATCTCAAGATTCGTCTATATTATCTAGATTACGGAATAAGTTTACTTCAAAGAATAATAAACCTTCAACTAATACACAAAGGGGAAGAGGGGGAAGATCTCATTACAATCCATATCCAAACACTACATCCCATCAATCAATATCTGCCTCCACAATATCACGTACCTCCACCCACACCAAGCATACCTTTGCAACTAAAAGTACTGCCAAAACATGGCAAACTTCCGAAACTCACTTTCACAACAAGACCATACTCCAGCTAGCACGCTACTATATTTCATTACCATTTCGATATAGAAATGTTATATCAATTGTAAGTTTAGTTAGTATTGGTATATTGGTTTTATTGAATTATGTTATTTTGATGAAACATCGTGTTAATCAAGTTGGTATTATACATGTAGATCATAGGGTGGATGGAAGTAGAGTGGAGGTTAAACATGATGATGAGGTTATACAAGATTATGAAAGTTTGCATGATGTTAATGATAATGTTTGGATGGATCAGCAGTGGCAGCAGCAAGTTGATCAGTTTGAGGAAGGGCAGCAAGAGCTCATGAGTGGCAACTTTGATAACAATAATATTCAACGAGAGCCGATACAAAGTATTCGAGGTGCAAGGAGTAATCAACAGCTCTCTGGTCTTGAGATTGACTCTAGCAGCAGCAGTAGTGGTCTTAGACAAGAACAACCGAGAGTTGACGAGTTGGGACCATCCATCTTTCAATTAGATCGTTTGTATCTCAAGCAAAAGGCTTCCAAGATTGAACCTAACAAGGATGGCACTTCATCCTCATCGTCTACACTATACACTTTAAAAGATTCAGCATTATATACAAACTTACAAGCATTACAAGGTATTGATACAACAATCGAATCAAACGCCTTATCAAATAGCAAATCATATCAATCTCAACGACAATCTAATCCCAAATGTTCAAGATTATTCATATACATGCCAGATTACTTTGCCGAGCACGGACACGGCTCACAAATTAATACCTACATTATGGCAATAACAGCATCAACCTATATGGACCGTTCCATGTTACTATTAGAATATCCAATCTTAGAAGGGAATAAATACGCCAGTGGTAGTCAATTTGGTTGTCCTATTGATGCATTTCATGAAGCAATGGGTATTAATGTACAGATTGGTGAACCATCAAGTTCGAATGCACAATGGAGTATACGGAATGATTTTCCATTGGGTTATTCAAGATTGATATATCAACCATCATACTTGACGAATGGTTGTTCTATACCCAAGAATTGTCGCAGTGTTAGTGATAATGCTGTAGATGGAACAACAACGTATGATTATTCAGATTGGGTCAAGTTATATCAACGGGATAGTCAAAATCCAGATGGGACATATAATGAAATAACCTGTACAAACATTGATGGTAGTTCATCGAACGTTATTATAACAAGTGGGGGTAAGATACGGAAGTATTTTCGTACATTAGATGTCCGGGGACAGTTGGAAGCTGCGGCGGCATACTTTCCTACAGTTGATACGTATACTGTCGATGTGGCGAAACAATGGGCAATGAATATGGGTGCCACATCTGATGAAGCTGAGATATTCACAACTATAACAGATCGACAACAGATTTGGGATTATATACTAGGATTATTAAACAAGGCTGGTTTCATGAAGTTGCAACCTTGGATTGCACGTGATACTGGATTGTTTTTACGATCATTTGATTTACCATTGGATTATGAATATTCGGCCATTCATGTACGACGAGGTGATAAGTTAATATCAGAAGCACGAGGTGAAGTTGAACGATATTGGAAATCACAGGGATATACTAATATGGAGAACTTGCCTTTTGATTATGTACCATTTTCTCAATACTTGAGTATGTGGGATGGAAGTGAGGTATGTCAGACCAATCAGGTTACGGGTGAGCTAGAAGTGATGAAACATAATGTATACATTGCAACCGATGACCCGATAGTCATAAAGCAAGAGATTGATAACTTGGATGCACCTCATATGAATGAGAATACTGTACTTTGGAATGATTGTCATGAACTGACCTTTTACTTCAACCCAACGAATGAAGTTAGTGCCTTTCATTTGAATGGAGATGGTGAGAAACCAAGCGAAGAGTCGGCCGAGAATGATAATTGTTTTGCTAGATATCATCGTAACATTGCAAGTATTGCTGATATGATGATACTATCCAAAGCAAAGATCTTCATTGGTGAATACAATAGTAATTGGGGCAGAGTCATCAGAACCATGAGGGTACGGATGAATAAGAATGTCGTGCCTGGATCAAATGATTATACACGAACCTTAGATACAAGAATAGCCTGGGCAGATCAAGGTATCACTGCACCTGACAAGGTTCAGTATAAACTGCACAAGACGCCAATCAAGCCTATTGAAGCTGTCGAACATGAGCTCATTCAAGGTGCAGTCGATCAACAGAATGTCGAGTCCATTAAACATGATATCAAAGATCAAATCAATGTTGAGCCCATGAGTGTATGTGGCCGTATGTCACCCATACCGCACGAAGAAGACGTGAGAGTTATGAACAAGTATGCATTGGAATGTGCTAGCAGAAATAGTGGTAAGCCCAAAGATACATCATTATTACTCTTGGAAGGGACAAAGACATATGGTCGAACGGGAAACAACTTGATTGAGTTTCTACATGCATTGCAGTATGCCAAAGATAAGAATATAGTAGTTGGCATCATGCAGGGAAGTTGGGCGTTACATGCAATTACTCAAATGTGGATGGCAATTCAAGATGACGAGGGGAACAGTAGACACTCCTCAGAACGTGTAAAAGCCGTATTAGAATGGATTGAATCATTTGAAACGGCATTTTGCCTCAAGGTTGTCCAAGAAGAGGATTTGGATCAGTACAAGGAGATTGTACGAATGGAAACTAGAGATCTATTCGTCTTTCAACACGATGTTAATATTGGAGGCATAGATGAATATGTCGAGTTCCAAACTTACAACATACGAACTCTATTCAGATCATACAACAAGGGCGTTGGGATCAACATGCGCAGCCGTCCGGTTCGAGACATGTGCAGCGTATTAGATGCCATGTTTGGAGACAACAAAGACTCGACAATGTATTCGGTTATACATAGTAGGTCATTGGAAGGGCCACCTGGAGAACGTTTATTGACACGAGTTGCACAGTTTTCAGGATGTGATCCCAAGGCGGCATTAGATATGGAACCTGAATACATCAAGGCAATCTTAAAGCCACTGGGTATGCTGGAACATCCAATTATCTTTATTACTGATAATCAACGTCCAGAGATCTTAGAAAAGCTACAAGCAGATCCAGAGATTGCTCCCCAAATACAATTGGTACCAGAAGAAGCAAGTTGGGTCGGAGGAGACATGACTATTGCAATCATGTCGACGGTGTTCATAGGAAACCCCGCGTCTACATTTTCAGGATTCATTGCCAAGTCTCGAATAGCTTTGGGGTTTGATACAAACTACTTATTCCGAAGAAAAACAGATGAAGGAGACTGGATAGATGTTGGCAACCAGCTGAGCATCTTTGACAGAAAGATAATGAGGAGTATGGCATGATGAGAAGGACGAGCCATCTGCCACCACGGAGCTGGGTAAGTTATGAAAAGTGAACATAAGATGTGCACAAAATAGAAGGATACATTAACTTAAGTCCAAAGTATATACACTTTAACTTTAAGGGAGTACTATCTAACTCTTAATATCAACAGATAACGTGGATACATCTACCATATTTTCATCACAGGTAAGACTTGACATTCGGTCGGCAAGAAGATTAGCACCTTTACTCTTCCACTGAACAGATCTTCTCATACCCTTTAAACGAGTCGACTCTTGACTGATTCCTCCCAAACTGTTTCTAAGATCATGTTGTGCAAGTAACTCTTCCTCCATGTTTGTTATCCAATCTGATTCTAGTGCCTCTGTTGCTGAATAGCGTGTTGTGGGGTCAACATCCAAGAGACTCGTAATAAGTTGCTTGGCCTCTTCAGATATACCTGACCAGTAACTAGGGTCAAAGATGTACTTTCCCAAACGAATAATCTTGAACAACTCGTTCTGATCTTTATGATGAAAGGGTAAATAGCCGACCAAGAGGAAGAACATAACAACCCCAACGGACCACATATCAGCACTTTCATCATATGGATGATTTTTGAGTAGCTCTGGGGCGACGTAATGTAATGAACCGCATAATGTTGTTAAAGAATTGGGTACATATACCCTTTTCGCATATCCAAAGTCGCAGATCTTCACTGATGTATTGTCGGCATTACTCTCAAGTAACAGATTTTGGGGCTAATCAATAAGCAATGGATGTGGAGGGAGAGATGAGACATGGAGACTACCATAATACACATTAAACATGTCAAGATCCTTACCTTCAAGTCTCTGTGGGCAATACCACGCTTGTGTATGTATTGAACAGCTTGCAATAGTCCCCGAGACAATTGACAGGCATCTTTCTCAGAATACTGCTCAATATCAGCCACTCTGTCCAACACATCCCCGCCGTTGCACTTCTCCATAACAAGATAGAAGGTCTCCGGCGTCTCAAAGAAGTCCAGCAATGGAATGATATGCTTGTGACGAAGACTCCTCAGAATAGATACCTCATTAAGTACTGCGGCATCTTCAGCTTGTGTTAAATCTTCTCTTTCAACAACTTTAATGGCATATGTCTTTTCTGTCGCCGTGGATGTACCTTGCCATACCGTGGCTTGAACACCCTCTTGTATTTTGCTATCAAGATTATACAACTTGTCAAATGTGGGTGGGGAGTTGTCTTTACTATCTTCTTCACAATCCTTGCAACTCCCATCAACTGCCGTTTCTGAACCATGCATTTCCTCTCTCGAGAAGGCGGATGTTTCTATATTCCAAAACTTTCCACTTACGGCCACGAGGATAGCACTCATTGCCCCCTTCAACTTCCTCCTTGCATTGAAACTAATAATCTCTGCCAATCCCTTATCCAAACTCTTCCTCCTTAAGTCATCATCTTCTGTTAACATCCATTCAGAATTCAAAGCCTCCTCGGCGGATACACGAGCACTTGGATCTACATGTAACATACTTAGTACTAACTTCTTGGCACTCATACTAATATGACTCCAGTAATCGTCATAAAAGACATAATCACCAGCCCTAATGGCACGGAACATGGCATTCTTACCAGCCTTTTTGGCATTGAATGGGGCTCGACCAGACTGATAAATGGATGAGAAAGAAAATTGTGCATAAGATGTGAGCAAAATATATCACATGAGCAATAAACACGCATCAAACAAATAAACCCTCCTGTACAATACAACTAACTCACCAACAACATAAACAAAGTACACCCAGCACTCCAAACATCACACTTGGGTCCATACTTCCTACCCAATACCAACTCCGGAGGGACAAATGCCGGCGTGCCACACTTAGTTTTCATACTATCATCTGGAGTATCCATATTAAACTTTCGTGCAAATCCAAAATCTGCAAGTTTTAATTGTGTATCACTATTCTCATCCATTAGTAATAAGTTTTCAGGCTTGATGTCCCTGTGTGCAATTCCCTTGGAGTGTAGGAAGGCAATACTTTCTAACATTCTTTTGGCTAAATCTCGTGCATGTTTTTCAGTATAGACCTTCCGTTTGGCTAATCTGTCAAATACGTCACCACCACGAGCTAATTCCATTACAATATGATATTTATCAGGTGAGGGGTAAAAGTCGATAATGTTAATGATACCATTATCTTTCGTGTCTGTATCTGAATTGTCGAACGCTTGTTTTGATTTTTTATGTGCATTTGGATTAAGGGAGCGTAGAATTTCCACCTCTTGGATTTGTGCCTCATCGTCATGTTTGCTTAGTTTACTGTATATTGTGTATATTTGTTGTTATATGTTGTGATATGATTAGTATATAGAAAGAATAAGGACATATGAGACATTGCAACTAAAACAGATGAGCCCCATAATATCATTATGCCTATGATATATTGCACATGATATATATTGCAACACATATAATATCTAAAGCACAACGTACCTCCGATCAACAACCTTGACAGCATACTCCCTCTTTCTCAAATTATGCATACCAATCCATACAGTACCATATGATCCACCTTGTAACTTTTTAGTTAATGTGTAAAAAGTTGAGAATGTTGGATGTAGATTATCTCCTAGAAACATATCTTCTATGCCATTTTCAAGTTTGTCTGGTATTAAGTCTGATTGTTTATTAGTAGTTGTAGTGCCATTATTCTTGGTGGTTAGTTTGGATAGTACGGACTTCATCTTAGTTGTTTAGAGCCGTCGCAACGATATGCCTCACTCAAACAGCATTTCCGTTTATGGAATAAACACATACATTTAGCGAACAAACGAAATTTGCCGTGTCCGCTAAATCTATCGTGACGTGAAGTATTTGCTCGGACTATAGACTCACATTAACACTGCAGGGTGTATAGATGATGCTACATTGGTGAACGAATCGTATGAGAAGAGGCTAAAAGTTGCGTGAATAAAATTGAGCATATCTCTCACACTTTACTTTGGTAAGAAGATGTTTTGAATACAGCATTCTATGTGATATGATGATAGCCATATATTAATATTCTTACACGAACGATCTCTTTTACCTATATTATATACTAAACTTATCATTCAACTAAATAGAGGAAGAATATAGTTAAACAAATGAGCCTTATTAATCGAGCAGTTGTTCCACGACGACGTTCGAGACGTCTTGCTACAATCATCCATGCATCGGATTGGTACAGTATTGGTTACTCGTATTTGAGTTCTTATGCAATGAGAGAGTTACAGCGATGTATGAAGAAATATTGTGATACTGATAATGAATGCAATGTAATTAAACTCGAGGTTGGGACAAACAATTCGGGTTCGAATAGATACAGTCATCATGAGTGGATGCTTCCTCATTGGAAAGAGCTATTCAAAGCATTACGAGGACGTACCTCTGTCACAAATGTTATTATCAGACGTATCCACTTGTCGGTATCAGTGTTAAACATTATACTTCCAAGTTTAAAGACATTACCCAAGTTGACGAGATTGACCTTAGATGACACTAAATTGGGGGATGATGGATTACAACGTTTGGTTTCTTTTCTCAATCATAATTCAACCTTGGAAGATCTTAAGATTCATTATCATCGTTGGGAAAGAATTAATGATCTATCAATTGCCACATCCTTATCGGATGCTGTGAGGAATCATCCTACCCTTAAAAGATTTGTACTTGACTACCCTACGGTATTTAATGGAACGGATATTCTCCATATAATCCTCAACGGGTGCGTTGGTTTGGAAACATTATCAATATCCGTAGAGGAATTGGGATTAGAGGGTGTAGTTCACATATCAAACTTTATACGTAGCAATCATCCTTTGAAAGATCTCGATTTGACTAGGAATAAGATTACAGATGGTGAAGCATTACAATTGACATCGGCATTATGTTATAACACACACCTGAAATTTCTGAACCTCCAGCATAATGCCATAACATTGGAAGGAGAAAAGAGACTTCTCGGTGCACTGTTTAATCCATTAAGTATGGACTCAATAGTTCAATCCAACCATACATGTATTCCACACGCATGGGATATCAGTAAGCTTTCGATAATAGCCCAGCGGACTATGTTGGAACATATGGTCTACTTGATAAATGCGGATATGAATATTAGTATTCAGCGGAAGATTAGAAAGAAAGTAGTATTGGCATTATGTGGGGTTGATGGAAGTCTTTTCAATCTATCCCATTTCAACGACCTGCCCCTTCAGTTGATTCCACGGGTATTAGAACTGATTCAGGATCATACAATAGGAAGAGAGAAAGTGGTCAGAAGAATGCCCAACCAGTTGGAGAAAGATGCCTTGTCAAGACTCTTTCATACTTTAAGGGGTTGGGAATTGCCATTGTTGTTTGAGTATCTGAACAGGCCATCTACCAAAGGGAGATCGGGGAAGAGAAAGAGAAGGAAGACCCGTCACGTCGTTGAACATTAGCTACCAATAGTGGAAGAGGAGAAAGACTTGCATAGACTCGAGTTGGGGTATGATATGCACAAAAAGAAATGCTATCTCGCTAGGTTCTAAGTTTAGCAGAAAACTGATTGAACTTTAGACTTTAGTATCCTTCTCAGATTAAGTCTATTCCCTTCATCCACAAACATACATATACCCCTCGTCTCTTCAATTCCTCCTTATTCCCCTCATAGGTATGTAGAGTAGAGCAAACGAAAGATACCTGCTTTCGATTGTTTTTTATCCTACGAGACGTGTCGGTCTTTTAGATACACCTCCACAATTTGGTAATGTTAGCAAACTGCTGTACATGTACATACTACTACTACCTACACCTTACTTCCACAGGATCACCAACTATGATGACAAATAATGAAGAAATCGAGGTCGAGGCTCCTCAAAATTTAGCTTTCAATATTGATGAAGAGATGCCCGCCGACGGCGAGGAGGATGCCGATATTATTGATGAAAGAGAAATTGCAAATGACGGTTTACAAAATAACAATATGAAAAGTCCATTGCAAAAAATATTTTTCTGTTCCTTGCCGTCTTTGCCGTATTTATTATGATTGGTTATGGATCGGGATATGGTATTAATGAAAAGGTAATGGCAGCGGCACAATCTGCAGCAGTGAGTAGTAGTGAAAATGTTAACGTTGTGGTTCAATCGAAAACAGGCAAGTTTTCCAAGAGTACTACTAGTGCTAAAGCATCTAAAGTTGCCAAGTCGGTAAGTAGTATTGTAGAATAATTGGCTTTGGTTTGATGATATATGATATGCGCCGCCTAAAAAAATCTAAATATGTCACAACATTACAATTTTCTAGTCAAAGTCAGGTGGTACACCCTCAGCCTCACCATCACCAACAATTTCATTTAAACCATCTGCAAGTCCTTCGGATTTTCCATCTGCAGCTCCTACCCCAAAATGGACTCCTCCTCCAACTATGCGTCGTGGTCTGCTCCAGAGGGCTTGGGATTATGTTGTTGGTAATAAAGCTCTACGTTGGTGGTATGGAATCGAGGATGATGAAAAGAGGTACGGACATCGACTATTGGAAGGTACATCTAACTACAATCCAACATTGAACGAGGTTATGAAAATCGCTAAAGAGGGTAATGGCAACTTGGACTCGGAATATATTATTAAGAAGAATTTACTTACATCCGAGGAGTGTGAACTTTTGGTTGCATACACTAATGAGAATGAAGGAACTCCCGTTGGAGTGAATACATCTGATAATGATCATCTTATAAAGAAGTTTCCATTGGAAGATATTATTGGAGTTCAACGAACAAAGGAGCTATACAACTTCTTTGAGGAGTATACTAACGGTTCATCAATCGACCAAATTGCATTAAGACGTTTAACTGGCAAGTCTGGTCTTTCCATGAAACTACATACTGATGTTCAACCATACCAATTGAAGATTGCTCTTAATAGTAATGAAGACTTTGAAGGAGGTGACTATGTAGTGGGCGATCGTACTGGTGCTAAACGTATCCATCTTGAGACAGGATCTGGCCTCCTTCATGATTCAGGACTTGTTCATGGACACCTTCCACACTTTGGGCAGAAGTATATCCTTTACTTGATTAGCGATGCAAGTCCTCAGACTCAGATGTAATTATATGAGATATATCACAAAGACATGTACGTCTTGGAATATTGTTTGGTATTATGTATGGAATGTGAATAGGTGAAGAGACAAGAAGTTGGATTCTCGGTGCTGTGGAGAGGTTGCCGCCGACATCATTCCCTCCCTCTGTTTGGTGTACTAATGTTTATATGGAATGAATAGGTAAAGAGACAAAGTGGGTCCTGTAGAAATGTTTAAAATAGATGATAACTTGTTTGAGAGATTAGGCTTACAATGTGTATACCTCTCACTACTTTCCTCCTCATCTAAATAGTGTCACCCATCACCCAAACATATACACACACCACCACCCTTCCTCTCTTTACTCCTTATTACCCTCGGCAGCATCATCCGCCACCTGACTAACCTGACTCCAAGATCCATCCAACCCCTCCTTCCAAAGTGTCACAGTCGAATCACCACTACTAACAGCTAGAATATTACCCGTCACACTCCAACTAACTCGCCACACAGGATCATCAAATGTATTCAATACCAACGGTGTCCACTTCTTATCCTCATCACTCGTTTCTTCTTCAGTACCATTGTCACTACCCTGTTTCCAAATAATAACAGTCTTATCTTCGGAACAACTTGCAATAATACTCCGGCCGGGAATGACATTCGGTGCCCATGCCACATCCCTTACCCAATCTTTATGTCCTGAATCTGCGGCAGTAGTAGTGATATCAAATGATTCTTGTTCCCATATACCAGTTGATGAATTCTTCTTAACCCATATACGTATACCGTTGTCACTACCACCTGTTGCCAATCGTGGTGGTTGAGACTGTACAGCAGCTGTACCATTATCACCCTCACCATTACTTGACGGAACAACACCATACGGTGACCACGAAACAGCATTCACACCCAAAGGAGTATCCTTTAAATATTCCACAGTCCATGAATCATCCGGTTCATGACTTAATACGCTAACCCGTCCATCGGAACTCGCCGCGGCCGCTACTAATCCATACTCATGCGGTGCAAATTCAACACTATTCACTGAACTATCATGTAATCCAATAAATGATTTAACATTTACCCATTCACCGGGACGTGATTCACGATGGATTAATACGGATGAATCAAATGATGCCGAGGCTAATATTGATCCGTATTTGGGATGTGACCATGATAATTGATAGATCGGACCGGAATGTCCTGTTAATGTTGCATTTGGGGTGTAGGAATTACCGGAGACGTCGTATACTTTAATTGTGCGGTCTAGAGTTGTTGGTTGTTGTAGTTTGTTTATATTGTTGTTGTTAATTGTGGTTTGTTTTAGGGTAGTAGATGAAACGATATGTTGTTAGAAAAAGGCAGGGTATCGAAAACAAGGTAAGCAACACGTCCCTCATTATTGAACCCCTCCTGATATATAAAACACAATGCCGCACCAAAACCAAAGCACCTCAAAATCAACCTCAACAAACCAACCAAACATATTATAAACATATCAACAACTCACCAGATGAACTAGTTGCCAATTTGGTACCATAGTAATCCAACTGTGCATCGTGTACCTAAATATATTTAGTATAATAACAAGTTTATAGCAATTAATAAAGTTAGAACAGATAAGAAGATTAGACAATCCAAATACAAAACACAGATGATAAACAAGTTGGTAACAATTTTTTTTTAATAAGTTAGCATAGTATAGAAGAAAAGAGAAAAAACGTACCATATCATCATGCTGTGTATCAACATAAATCGGCGCTGGTTTACTACTCTCCACTGGTTGTTGTTGTTCAGGCTGTACTACATTAACATTGTTGGCAACTGGCTGCTGCTGAGTTTGTTGTGGTTGTTGGGTGTATTGAGATTGTTGTTGTTGGTATTGATATTGTTGCTGCGGTGCGCCGTATTGTTGTGGCGGCTGTTGTTGTTGGTTATAACCATATTGAGGTTGTTGTTGTTGTTGGCCTCCTTGGCCGTATGCGCCGTACATCTTTTGTTAGTGTTGTTGTTAACACACTACTGTAATACAAGAGGCGGCTAAGATGTCTCATTTACCCTGGACTCCCTATAATATCTCTCTCATTTACCCTGGACTCCCTATAATATCTCACCCGAGTATGCGAGCGAGCTTTGATGATTGGATTGAGTTACCAAAGGTAAGAGTGTTCATAGTAGATGGATGCATATAATGCTATATTTTAGCTGTGTATCACGTATTATGTTCGGTTTTGGGCTGTACGGTTAGTTGAGAGAGAAAGTTTGACTCTTGTTATTTTATTTTCAATAGTTGCATTTGCATATTTGACACTACTACTACCTACTCTTACCATACTAACGATATCCATTACATCCATTGTTTTCTTGATTATCCAATTGTTTGTTCCATACTATAGTCTAACAGAGTATGCCATTAGATTGCGATTAGATGAGCTCCAGTGAGATAAATTATACAAAATACCAAACATAATTATAATTTTATAAACAAACAGTAGACAAGCTACTCGGTATAGATCGTTTCATCACTGGCTTTTTACGTGCACTTTCTGGGCGGTATCCTATCTGTGCTTGCCAAGGTAATGTTACTAATATTATTAGGTGCTAACCTTTCTAATCTCAAAAGCAACTTCTGCTCTCTTTTTCACAAAGAGACTTTTTTCACCATGACGCACATCCCCCTATCTTATTCGACGCTTACTCAATAACTGCCAATGATCGGTATTATGTCAACCCAGTATCATAATGCGGACCTACTCTTCTATAATATTTGCAATTA
>Ga0214477_100630_pt1 | contig 23247 bp, 18 predicted proteins | sample M1_20Mar14CPVII9_FD_165058 | JGI IMG/M metagenome (GOLD analysis project Ga0214477, IMG submission 165058) | Marine eukaryotic communities from Monterey Bay, California, United States - M1_20Mar14CPVII9sort6BwellC16 | ecosystem: Environmental > Aquatic > Marine > Unclassified | place: USA...
CGAGCCTTCCCCTCAACAATAGTGTCAAGAATTTGAACAATTAATAAGATAAGGTGCACTTCTAGTCGGTATCCTCTAAATCTAATTGGGAGTCTTTAATAACAAATGGGATTACACCCTTCAGTCTATCAGGCATCAGGCAGTGTGTTAAATTAGTTGTCAAAGACGCCGGCAGCTATGTTTACTACTCCCAATACAACAATATTATATCATTATGCATTGATGATATCCTTTTCTCTCCTCCTGATTGTCATAGATGGGCTCTCAACAACAATAAATCCACAACCAATAGATGGAAGAGGTTGGCCTAATAAGTTTCCTGCTAAAGAACACTGTAGCAAGTGTAGACTGTGTGAGACAACATATGTAACACATGTTAAAGATGCTTGTGCATTTCTTGGAGATGGAATGAAACGCAATATTGATGGCATGGAAGAAACTATACACGGAAGACGACGAAATATAAATGATATAGTATGGGAAGATAGCTCAAGCAATAATGGTTTGGCAGATGAGGCTAGATTTGGGGTAATGAAAAGTCCCATGATGTTAGCAAAAGGTAAAGGAATAGTTAATGCTCAATGGACAGGTGTTGTAAGTGGTATAGCAGTTTCAATGTTGGAATCGAAAATGGTTGATGCAGTTGTATGCATAGCAAGCAAGGATGAACAGGATAAAGATGGATGGAGTTACCCCAAACCGATACTAGCACGAACTGTTGAGCAAGTTATGAAGGGTAGAGGTGTGAAGCCAGCCTTGGCACCAAGTTTGAAAGTGCTTGATGAACTGAAAGAGAACTCAGATATAAAGAGGTTACTCTTTTGTGGAGTGGGATGTGCAGTCCAAGCTTTTCGAGCTGTACAAGATGAGCTGGATCTTGATGAAGTCTATGTCTTAGGTACCAACTGCGCTGATAATTCACCGTCACCCAAAGATGCTAGTGAGTTCATACGTCAAGGTGTTCCAGAGATGACAAATAAAAAGATTAAAGGCTATGAGTTTATGTCAGATTTCAAAGTCCATGTCAAATATGAAGGTGCTAACGGGGATATTGATTATGAAAAGAAGCCATACTTTTGTCTTCCTGGTGACGTTTCAGAGTTTGCTATTGCTCAGTCCTGCTTATCTTGCTTTGATTACTCTAATTCATTGGCCGACGTAGTTGTCGGATATATGGGAGCACCTCTTGACAGTGAAATGGATAAATCATATCAGACAGTAACAATACGTAACTCTCGAGGTGAGAAGATGATACAAAGTGCTCTAAATGCTGGTAGATTGGATATCGGACCGAATGCAACAGGAAAAGGCAAGCATGAACCATTTACAATGGCTACAGTATCTTCTGACAATCTGGTACAAAAGATGGTGGGTGGTAAAATGAAGTCACAAGGTATGCCACGAATTTTGGGGAACATCTTGGCTGCTTTAATGACAACTGTCGGTCCTAAGGGCGTCTCGTTTGCAAGATATTCAATAGACTATCATCTTCTAAGAAACTACTTGCACTGTCTAGATTTTTATGGCGAAGAGACTGCAAACAAGATACTACCAGAATATAGCACTGCCATTGTGAGACGCTATTGTGATGAGAATGATGAGTTCAGAAAGCTAGTTGAGTCGATCAAATCCAAATAAGACAATTTCAATACAGGTATGTCTTAGTGTTTATACTATTTACATGTGACTCATTCACTTAACTACTTTAAATCTAGAGTATTTCCTTCCATTTGGTCGCTCCACATTCTTGCATACTTACTTTTCTCTTTGCCTAAGGCAAGCAACTCATCATGGGTCCCTTGCTCGACTAACTTCCCCTTGTCTAGCACCAGAATAATATCTGCCCTCCGCGCTGTACTTAATCTGTGTGCAATCATAAGAGCGGTACGGCCTTTCATAACTTTTGCCGACGTTTCTGGATTAAAAATGTTTCGCTGGATCTCCTTTTCGGTTCCTGAGTCAAGCGAAGAAGTAGCTTCGTCCAACAATATCAGCTTTGGTTGTTTTATAATACATCGTGCCAAACCCACACGTTGTCGCTCTCCTCCAGACAACTTCATACCGCGCTCACCAACTAACGTATCCAGTCCTTCAGGTAGTGACTTGACCAGTGGCTCCAAAGCTGAAGTCTTGATTGCCTCCCATACTTCTTCATCTGTAGCATTTTCTTTACCATATACAATATTATCTCTCAACGAGGCATGAAACAATACGGTCTCTTGAGCAACGATACCAATATTACTCCTTAATGATTCTTGCTTGAGTGACTTTACATTCAGATTGTCAACCAAAACTCCACCACTGTCAGGATCATACATTCTTAATATCAGACGAGTAATGGTAGTTTTTCCCGATCCACTAGGTCCAACAAGAGCAGCTGTCTTCCCAGCTGGAATATGAAAGCTAACATTTTTAATACCTCCAAGTTCAACAGTCTGCTTGTCTGACTCATTGGTTGAAGGCTGCTCATCCTTCTTTGCCGACTTTAACCAGAAATTACCTCCTCCATTACCATTCCATACTCCTCTTCCACGCCCACCCCACAATCCTCTTCTTCCAAATCCTCTATGACCCTTACTGATATCAGGCGACGGTCCCTTATTCCGTATCTTATACTGAAATGATACATTATCAAATATAATGCTTCCAGTTGCATCGTTAGTTTCTTCTTGTTGTTGTTGCTTTCTTCCCAATCTAAACCTTAATCCACTCGTATCCTCCTTGGACGATTTCTCGCTAAGTTTTTGTTCCTCTAGAGCTTCATCCCAAGAGAATGCACCTGGTTCATCCTCAACTAGAGGCTTACTTCTAAGCATCTTAACAGCCTTCTCTAAATCAAGTAATGCCTCGCTAAGTTGCCTGTAAGTAAATCCAAGTACGGAAAGAGGTTGGAAGAGCTGTTGAATGTATAGCTGTACAACAACAAAGGATCCTGGACTAAGTAAGTCATTTCCGTCTCCACTCTGACCGTAAACGGTTGCTCTACCGGCAAGATACAAGCCAATACATGTACCAGCCAATCGTATACTCTGTTGCACTAACTGTAAACAAGCAAAGATGCTTAACATCTTGACCCTTTCATGTGTATATTCCTTCCTTGTTTCATCGTACTCTTCGACCTCTTTTTGCTCTCGGCCAAACATGACTACAGTTTCGTAATTTACAAGTGTCTCAGTTTCGATTCTGCTAACTGATTCACTACTATCGAGTACCTTCCTGCGCTGTTCTAATCGGGTGTTAGTGACTTTGACTGTGTATATCAAATACAATATAACAGAAACTATCGTTGTACCAGCAATCGAAGGAACCCCTAGTAACTTCCAAAACACTGCTCCAACCACAAACGCTTCAAATAATGTAGGTATTAGATTGAACCATAAAGAGTCTATAATCGTACTTGTGGCATCAGCACCTCGACTTATAATTCTTAGTAATTCGCCAGCATGTCTCTCTAAATGATACGCTGCACCTAACTCTTGCATGTGTTTGAAAAGCGCTGTCGCAAATCTTCTTTCTGCATCAAGAGATACAGCACGTTGTGCAACACTCTGGAGAGATGATATACCTGAATCTAATGTACGCAATAAAAAGTAAACTGCAATTGACATTGTAACGGTGTGTGCTGTCGTTTGTTTTATTAATGCATCATCTTTATCACTTGAAGTGAACTCACTAATAGCATCAACAGCATGTTTAATAGCTAGAGGAGGTAACACGGTAATTAACTTTTCTAGCAATACAGTTAGTAGTGCTAATGCCGCAAGCCAATGATGTTTACTATCTCTTGGGCGTAAGAAGGGCAGTACTTCTGCAAATGCCTGTTTCCATGATGGCAACGTCTGTGTATCATTTGGTTTTGTTCTTCTCCATCTTCTTTTGTTATTTTGTGATGGTATATCATCTTTTGTTGTTGCATTGATAACATTCTCTTCATCTGGAGTTGGAGATTTCTTAATCAATGGTGTTGATTCAACTACCGTCTGATCATTGTTCTTCTTAGTCATTATTGATATTTCAGTTTCAGAAATAATAATGCATCTATAATTTGTTGGTGTATCGGTAAGTAAGTATGAGTCGATGTATCTATGCCATATGATAACTGTATAAACTACAACACTAATATCAGTATATTATCTGCGATTACTATTCACATTGTCTCTCCTCTTATGGACTATCGTAGACTGCCGACTCTACCCAAACTGGCTGTTAATCAGGTATCTACAGATAAATTGATCGCCAAAAAGTTATTCACATACATAGCACTCCTACCTCCTCTCATCCTCTTCCCTATTACTCTTCATCTACCCCTCTATTTGCGAGATGATATCTCACTATCGGCGATCTCATATACCTCTATTATGGGCATTGATCATTGTATTAATTTCAACTCATTATCAAGCGGCTGCGACAGTTGACGCCAACCTGACTTCTCGAAGACATGTAAAACTTTTAACTCGTGGAGGGTCAGCATTGTCTCTTCCATCATGGTCTAACAAAATCATTGCTGGCGGTACATCACGTGCAGTTGCGCAAGCACTATTATATCCAGTAGATGCTCTTAGGACTTTGGCACAAACGAGAGGTGAGGATACCAGTTTAGATCTGGAAATATGCAAGAATAAATGAGCACATCTTGTGTACTCCCATTATGTGCACTTTTATTAACAATATGTTCTGCTCTCTATATTTGACAAGATGGGCGTACTTTGAGTGATGTTGGCAGCAAAGCGTTACTTAGGGGTTGTGCACAAACTAGTTCTTTTGCGCTCTTTACTGGGGCATTTCAGTTTGGTATATTTGGCCTTGTCAATCCACGTTGTGGTCCTCTTGTTGCTTCTGCCTGCGGAGCTGCTGGTAGTTGTTTAGTTTCAGTACCACAAGAAGTAAGTAAAGACTAGATTGACAAGTGCCATTGAATGGGATGCGTACATATCCAATAACTTATATCCATTTCATTATTGCAATTCTCAGGTTATTAAGCAACGGTTAGTGACAGGAGTATATAGTAGTTTTAGGCATGCACTGGTAACCATCATGAAGACAGAGGGGATATTGGGGTTCTATTCAGGATGGAAGCCGACAATGTCTAGAAATGTCCCTTTTGTAATTACTACCTTCACATCAAGAGATATCCTGAGGAGAAAGATACTACAATATAAGCAACAACAAAACAAGGATGCGCTGACAAAGCTTACTTCATTAGATGATGTTGCAATCGGAGTGTTCTCCGCACTTATAGGAGGGGTGGTGACACAACCTATCGATGTGATCAAAACGCGAATGATGACGCAAGCCGCTAGTACGGCAGTTCCATACACATCGGCACTTGACTGTGCTTCGTCTATTCTGAAGAATGAGGGGATTAAAAAACTATATAGTGGTTTTGGACAAAGATCAGTTTATATGTGCGGTTTGTGGGGCATTACATTTGGTCTTGAGCCTCTTCTAACATCATACTTGAATGAAAGAAGTAGTGATCAGTGATCATAAGATTTACTAGTAGCAATCTAGATAAATTATTACTTAGATACATACTACTTGAGTGTCTAGTTAACTCTCGCAGTGATAATTATTAATACTACATGATGGTATAATGATTCTACAGTGTATTCCATATATATTTAGAGTAAACTGCTCTATTTTACGTGGGTGGATTGAGGATAAACTCTTCAAAGAGGTCTTTCATTATACGACTGCTTGGTCTACCTCTAGATGAAATGGATGAACCAATGTAATGATAGTCTTCCTGAGTTGATATCTTCTCTGATTGACGCCGTGATCTAATCGTTTCTTTTACCACGAACATATGCCAAAGATGTCCGGTCTCCATTGCTGATTGTTTCATTACTATTCTCGAATGATATGAGTACACTGCATCTTCATTGAAAGCATGTGAGCTGGTGTTATCTTCGTTCTGTTGCTCAAGATATGTTGCAGCAATTGATCTCAATGATCGTCGAGAGCGCTGTCCGATTTGCTTTGCTGATCCAACCCAAGAATATGACGGAGGAATCAAGTCTCTCAACAGCCATGCAGTCGGTCCTATCGGCGGCTCAACTCCACCATATGTACTAGCTTTTTGGTATCCACTCTGCTCAAATCCAGTCGGACCTAGTCTCTTTGGTACTGTATCTATTTGCATTGGGGGGAGCTCAGACAAGCGCGGTGACAGCACTACTGTAGGGATGTCAAAGGCTGATGCTTGAAACAGTAATGCTTGCAACTTGTCAATGATGTTGGCTTGGATTCTTGGCTCGTGTGTTTTAACATTCCTATCATCTCCAAGATGATCTTGAACAAGTGAGTCGGTAACAAAATCTGTCGGTTTGATGACAAGTACAATGCCACCACTGCTCTTTCCTTTGCCCATACTCGGTGGTATTGGATCTTGAACAAGGCAATATATTTGTATGTTGTCCAGCAAAGACTTATTCTCTATCTCCTCCCTCTTCCATTGATTTAGCTCTCTAGATGCCAACAAACTTTGTTCAATAGAGTTGAAGTATAAACAGACGGGTCTTTGTTGCTTTTCAGTAGGATCCATATCATCCCGAGACTGTGTAGACAATCTCTTTGCGATATGTAATGAGAGTAACCTCATTGCTCTTCCTTCATCTTGTTTGTCATCTAATAAGTATGTTGCGCCATCAATCTCGATTCCAATTCGTGCAGATATGTTCCTGTTTCTACCTTGTGTATCGGCTTGCTTGATACTGTCATCCCCATTCAACCATCTCCGTTTTGACGATGTGAATGGATGTGTCGGTCTATAATCAAGGACAGATTTGTGAACTGCATTGCTTGCAATATTTGGATCTACTCGCTGGAGACCATTAATTGTGCCAGTTATTGTTTGATATATCTCAAATGAAAGCTCTTCAAATGTTTTTGGGAATGCTGGTATTCTTTCCAAGTATTCTACACCCCAGTAATCTAAATTTCTTTTTCTCCTCCGTTGAATAGCATTGTCTACTTCATGTTCATGTATGCTTTGTTTCTTCTCAGCATAAAGTACATTGTTACTACTAGAATATCGAGTTGTTATCGATGTGATGTATGCATGACAGACACTTATTATGACGACATTATAGTATAGGATAATACCAAAGATGTGAAATATTCTACCACCCAGCATCTTACTTAACAATCATGAATAGCAGATTATGTTAAGGAGGATTGTGATGACACTGCAAGAGATAAAGTTGATGGCAAATGCAATAAGCGATTAGGCTTGTTAATATAGTGGGCAGGTGGGCACACCCACCTACGGCACAGGTTGAGTTGGGCCCTTTTAGAGCTCAAATGCCAGTAAAATGGCCTATTTATGGGTACAATTCGGGGATATATGGGTACAAAACACGTGCCATTTGACCAAGGTGGGGCCCACGTGGGCGACGCCCACCTATAATAAGTATATGCGGTATCTTTTTTCGGGAAAATGTAGCTTGGAAAAAGATACCACCAAATTTTATACAGTGGCCCTACACAAGAAATATGTCAAATGATCGGCCATTGCAATAAATTGAACAGGAATAATGGCCTAAAATTGCAGAAGGCTAATCTTAAACATATTTGTAGTTCACATGCCGAACGGCTTTGAGATTAAAGGACCTTGAAAATTTTCACTTAGTAGCCTACACAGTGGCCTATTCAGATACTCTATTACTTTTTAACTATCAATAATCATAAAAAGATAGTACCATATTCGGAATCAGCATGCAAATCTACGTCGGATATGATATTGCAATGGTTGTATATCATTGATTTGAACATCTTCATATTTAAGATTTGTTAGTATTTTTCTTAGGATACCCCCCCTCAAGCTACAAATTCCTGTACGCAAGATACGCTACGTAGGAATTGTACCGGCGCATATCGCTTATGGTAGGTATCCTATGCCCTATTGTAAGTGGTGATGATTGTCCATAGCTTACTACTATGGGGATGGGGCTAAAGTTATACAATATGAAATCCCACCACTAATAGATTATTAGAATGAATCTATATAATATTGTATCTATTTTTGGACTATTGCTGTGTTCTCCGGTAGCAGCATTTGCGCCGCCTGCTCCATTGCAATCTATATCTTTTCCATCACAGCAACCCAAGATATCTTTATCATCACCAACACAATCATTAGCACATCGTTTTGTTGTATCAACAACAAAACTAACATTTACACCCAAAGAAGAATCTAATGATTCTAGTGATGATAAGCCCTTCATTCGACCAGCTCTGCATAACTCGCCTTTCTTTAGATCATTGGCTATACTGTACGCATTGTTGTTTGCAATCTATCAAGGCTCCTCACCTGATTCAATTCAGAAGGTAGGGAAGTTATTTATTTTATCACCAAAGAATGCTGCTACGGTTCATTTGTTATCATTCAGTGTGTTCTTTGGAACGACGGTGTATACCACTTTTATAGCAGGCATTACCATGTTCAAGGTAAGACATGTGTTGATTTGTGATGTTTGTATATATGTATTATAATCCATAAAATGGTTATTATTATCTTCTCTCACTCACATTGTTTCTCATCAACTAGAACTTACCCAGGAGAGTCTTTGGAAAGCTTCAGAGCAAACTATTTCCATTGTACTTTCAATTATGTACTGTAATGCTTGGTTTGCAGGTGAGAGTTGATGAATGAAAGCACAATATATACATATATAAGATACAACAAATGCATAGATTTAATTCTTCTCCTTATCTTCATCAATACAAACATGATCAATAGATCCTTACCCTCACAGCCATGCCGGATATCCTAAGTAAAACGAGTGAAGTATCATTGGCTGTTTCGTTTGTGTCTACATTATTAAATTTGCTTTATCTTGAGCCTACGTCCACAAAAGTTATGTTTGACAGGTATCAACTAGAAGATGATGGTAAAAAGGATAGTGATGAGTATAGTGAGAAGGCAAAAAGCTTTGGAAAGCTACATGGTATGAGCAGTCTCGCCAATCTTGTATCTCTACTTGGCGGCCTTATCCATGGAGTTAGACTCGCTTCGGGGTTGGCAATCTAACTATTCCTATGCAAAGACTTAATATTAGTTCCAGTTTGTTGAATGATGATTCTAGATAAAGCAGAGCAAGGAATACAAATCAGTTTGGACACAAGTCATGTTACTTTATATGCAATACTATTTCTCTTCTCCTACCCTAGACATGATTATTAGCCATCTTGACAATATATACAATCTCACACACTAATGACTTCCATCATCATCACATTGGATGATGGTGATGATGACGGTGTAATATCTGATGGTGGTGGTGATGTTGCAGTTGTGGTAGTGGCCATCTTCTTTAATTGATTCTGCTTCACCTTCTGTAGTAACTTTACAACTTCTGCTGATGCATCACTTAGTATTGCACATTCAATAGCGTCAGTTTCATCACAATCTTCTAATAGTACACTTTGTTTCGATCCAGACAGTAGTGTTCTTATAACTTGAAAGTCGGGAGGACCTCGTTCAACATTTGTATCTTGAAACATTACACATGAGCTATCGCAAGCTATTATGAGAGGTGTTCTTCCGTCACTGTCTTGCATATTACAGGCGTGTGGATAGGCCATGATAAGTAGCTTTATCGTGTCAAGGGATGTACAACTTCCTGCCGCAACGTGAAGCGCCGTTCTTCCAAGACAATCTGTTGCAAATAAAGCTGAGGGGTAGAGTTTTATCATATCACTCAATAGCGTTATTGGAGGATCATATCTGACAATTGCATGAAGTAATGTCATGCCTGTATTGTTGTTGTAGGTTGAGAAGGAGAGGAGATAGGATATGATGTTAGTAAGGTAGAATGTAATGGTATGTGAGAGTGATGATGTCGATTGCAACACATGGAACATCGTCCATTGTAGGGTAGGCGAATGCACACAGAGAGACACAAAAAAGAGAGATATGTAACTATCACGCACCATTGAAATCTTCACAAATTGATAAATGATTGGATATGAATATAAAAGCATCTTTGTTATATAAGGCCTTTTCAAATGAGACCCAATCTCTATTATCAATCATATCGAGTAACATGCAAATGAGATTCGTGAAGCCTTCATTGTTTGTTGCAGTTGTTGGAGGTCGAGGATATTGAGGAGACGCGACCATATTGTATTGTTATTGCAATAAGTAGATGTTCAAGAGGTAATATAGTCAATGTAGATGGATGAGGAATCGTATTTATGGCATCATATTGTGCTGCTGACTATTGACTATCATCATCTTCTCTTTGAGGCCTTTTTTAAGCCTCTCGACGGAGAAATTTGAAAGTTGTGAATGTCCGAATGAGACACTACCATTCCTTCTCACTAAAGAAAGCCGATGAGACATTAAAAATAATGCATAGGAAAGCCCTGGACTGCGCTCGGCAAAGTGTACTATGTGGGCCAATACGGACGTTATTGTGGATGATGTACAACGCCAATCAAAATTACAGTGATATAATGATATCTATATAGTCTTCAGTATGAGAGAGTTATAATTATAAAATGAAGACATCTACTAATAATAATAACACTACCCCTCCTTCTACGGATAGCAGTAGCAGCAATAGTAATAGTATGAAAAGAAAAGAACGCTCAGAATCGACTTCCTCACAAGTGTCAAATGACGCACTCTCTGACTCTGATGAAAAAGAAACATCTCCATCAACTATCAATATTGATAGTACTAATAATACTACTAAATCACAACAACATGATGATTTAGGATCATCACGTCTCTTCCAACCCCATCGTTCTTTAGGATTACTAACCGCTGCTGCAACCTCCTCCTCAATACAATCTTCTAAACATCAACAACAACACACATCCCCATCAGCACAACTATTTACATCCAAAAGAGGTAAATTTCATTTACAGCCACAGTCTAAATCATCTAATGATACATTCGTCACAATACCAATTGGTAATCAATTTCAAATTATGAATATTGGTAAATTAATACCCGTATTGGTTTCTAGGGCATTACCTCCTAGTCCAAATTATAGTAGTGGTAATAAAGTATCCAACGCAGTAAGTGAATTAGAAAGTAGCAGTGGTGATAGTAATGAAGAGGAAATGTACCAAGTAATGTCAGACTCATCATTATCAATATCAATAGCAACACACGGTCCAAAGAAAATTGGTAGAGCTACATCAATTACGTTATATTCAAGGACACGTCCAATTGTTTGTTTAGATGCTTTTCCCTTCTTGAATAATAGCAATAAGAAGAAGAATAGAAATAAATGGGGTATAGTTGATATGATTAATTTAGGTAAACAACGTATATCAATGACTGGTGAGAAGGATGGTAAGATGGAGAATATGTTGCTATTTGCATTTGTATGTGCGAGGTCAGATAATACTAGTAAGAAGAAGATTAATGTTGAAAATAGATATGAAGATGGAGTACAGGTTATTGGGCAAGATTCTGATGAAGATAGTAGTAGTGATTCTGAGGATGATGAGAGTAGTGAATCTTCTCCTGAAGCTGTTGCAAATGATGTTGACTCAGATTCATCATCGTCAGATGACAACAGTACTGTCGACTCAGAAAGAGATGAAGAAATTACACCCGCAAGCGATTGTTATGGCAGGATACTTATTGTCCGTGCATCACGTACTACCATGGAAATTATCAAGACTATTGATTTAAATGGCGTTGGATCTAATTTTATACCATATGTTGGTTTACATCCTGCTACATATGTGAATAAGATTCTTTTGGGTGGACGTCCTATCAGCAATAACAATGTGTTGAATGATGATGAAGAATCGAAAAAGTCAGCAACGTGTATGTTACTCGTCAATGTACGATCTGGCAAAATGATTCATTCATTCAAGTGTCTTTCCGCCACTTCTACAACAACAACAATTACTACATTGGCACAAAGTCCTGCGGTTGATACAATTGCAGTGGGTACATCTGATGGAGCAGTACACCTTATCAATACTCTGCATGATGTGAAATTGTTTACACTTCAGCATAAGAGTAAACAACAACAACAGCAATCCAAAAAGAAGAAGAAGATTATGAATAATAATAATGCCGTTTCATCCATCTCATTTCGTACTGATGGTAATGCCACTCGTCAAGGGGTTGCCCCCTTGGCAGTGGGTTGTGATGATGGATCTGTATCAGTTTGGGATTTAACACCCATTGAAGATAAGAGTACTGGGATTATACGACGGACATTACTAACTCAAATGGAGAATACACACTTTGGTGGGATATCCAAATTAGAATACCTTCCTGCCGAGCCATTGTTACTGTCGACGGGTGTTGCATCAAACTCGATTTTGTTACATGTCTTTGATTCCCCTGATCATTCAGGAAGGGTATTGCGTCAACGGAAGGGTCACACCTCTCCACCTACTTTACTACGGTACTTGCATCCGGGGTTAAGTGGAGGTGGAATCTTAGCTAATGCATCCGATGGTACTGATGCAGCGTCGTGTCAAATATTAAGTTGTGGAGGACCTGGGGATTTATCACTCCGTCTGTTCAGCACGGCTCGTAGTAATTTGGATAAGGAGTACAGTCAAGGACCGGGCATTGATAAGAAGGCAAAAAAGTATGGTAAGGCTGGACCAGAAGGACGGGCTGAGCTACTCTTACCTGAGGTAATAGGTTTATCAACAAGTGAGGCACGAAGTCGAGATTGGGGTGATTTAGTGACAATCCATCGTTCACATGCCATGGCATATGTTTGGAGTACAAAACGAGGTTCTCAATCTGGACCAGTCTTGCGACAGCCTCATTGGAACATTAGTGCCATGAAAGAACGTCCTCCTCGATCGGCAAATGCTACATCTTTGGCAATCTCAGCATGTGGTAATTTTTGCTTAGTCGGTACTATGGGTGGAATCATTTACAAGTACAATCTACAGAGTGGTCTTCCTCGTGGATCGTTCCCTCGGGATGCAACGTCACTCACGTCGGAGGAAGAACGTCAGCGCAAACAAGGTCTCAGATTTGCTGGTGACGTTGGACGAACTATGCGTATGCTAGAAAAGAGCTCTAGCAAGGGTGGGATGATGCCATCAGATATTGATCAGGCAGAACGAGATCGTATCAATTACTTGGAGGCGGAGGCAAAACGGAAGGCAATCATTGGACGGGCATCGCATGCCGATGCCGTCGTTGGTATTTGTATTGACTCGTTGAACAAGACTGTGGTTACAGCCGGTGCTGACTCCAAGCTTGTGCTTTGGAACTTTGTGACACACATGCCACACAAGAAAAGTCCCATCATATTGCCATCTCCTGCAACCAAGCTTACACACGTTCGTGATTCGGACTTGGCTGCGATTGCAATGAATGATTTTGGTGTGGCAGTATTTGACTGCTCCTCGTTGACCATTGTCCGGTACTTTGGTGGAAGCAGATACAAACAATCACCAAAAGATCCTCGAATGACCCACACGTCACCCATTTCTGACTTGGCATTTGGTCCGGATGGGAGGAAGCTATTCACATCCTCATTGGATTCAACAATTCGTGTTTGGGATGTACCAACGGGGCTTTGTGTCGACTGGATGCAATTCTCATCACCTCCTACTTCCCTAGCTCTTAGTCCAACTGGTGAGTTCTTGGCAACCTCACATGTTGACCGTTTAGGTATTAGCCTATGGTGCGATAAGTCATACTTCCGTATGGTACTCCTTGATGGAACGCCTAGTGAACCTGCAAAAATGAACGAGCCCTGTCCTGTTGCAGAGTGTGAGCAAGAAGGAGCCAATGATGCTGTGGCAGCCAATGCCATTCCTTCTTCGTCTATGGTTTCAAATAAGAAGGATAATTTGTTTGGTCTTACTGATGATAATAATGAAATGAATGATGGTAAACCTCCAGTTGCCAAGGAAGAGGGTTTAATTACGTTGAGTGGTCTTCCATCCGCCCATTGGAAGAATCTGTTCCATCTCGAGCTTGTAAAGGAGCGAAATAAACCCACCGAAGCTCCTCAGAAGCCACAACAAGCTCCATTCTTCCTTCAATGGCGTAGTGGTCTAGAGTCGGGTACCACTACAGACTCGACAGACAAAGCAAATACTGAAAGTGCAGAAGCATCTAAGCTCAAAAATGCTACTGATGGTTGGGATGCTGTGTGGTCAGACGATGATGATGGCGATGAAAAGGCAGACCAGGTTGACAAAGTAAATGACAAGAAATCTAGTGAGGTAGCAACAACTTCAAGTAAATCAACGTCAACGAATAAGCGTCGAAAAGTTGTCCATCATAGGAGCAAACTAGCTGAGTTGCTACAAGTTTGTTTTGATTCGAAAGAAGTGTCAGCAGTGGATGAGACATACTCTGAAGTAACATCCTATTTATCCAAGATGGGACCATCGTCGATCGATGTTGAAATATCATCTCTTTGCTACGGAGAGCATGACCTTGGGGAAGGATTGCCATTGCTACATATTGCTGCTATGTGGTTGTTAGAGGCTTGTGAATCTCATCAGAGTTTCGAAGCAGTCAATGCCTACCTTCATCGCTTTTTGCATGTTCATGGAAATGTCATTACTAAGATTGATACTACTTTGCTTCAAGATGAATCAGGAAATGATATGGTAGAAGAAGAAGGAGAAGAAGAGGATAGTGCACAAAAGTTGAAGCTCAAGGAGTTTGTTGAAACTATTGCACAATTGAAACAGAAGCAACAGGGTGCATCAAACAGACTCCAAGGTAAAATGCAGCATACAATCTGCTTGCTTCGTCATCTCTCTAGAATGGTATGAATGAAGTTAACTAGATTTCTTAAAGTATGAGTATGTAACACCAGATATAACATATCTTTCGTCAAAGAGTAGTTACGGCACTCTTTACAATCATATTACTGTGTACACTAAACTTTTTAGGATGCAAGGATACCTCAAGGGTGGTATCCTCCATACGCCCGCCGCCCGCCCGCCGCCGCCCCTGCGCTCTGATGTTGTTGTACCGCTATACCTACGATTTGTCAATGATATGTAGGCTTTGATTAGTTGTGTAATAACTGATAATGTCGACACCACCGAAGAAGAAGAATCCTTGGACGCCCATGGCCGCTGGTTGCATAGCTGGTGCGTATTTGTTCAGTATATATTATACAACATGTTAATTCAATTTTGTAATGGTGCACCTAATTAATTGCAATACTTCTTCCTTCTTATCTTACATTCAACAAGGTGGCGTCGAAGCAACATGTGTATGGCCAATGGAATTTATTAAAACACAATTACAACTTCAATCTAAAACAAAAGGTGGAGCTGCACTGCCTTATACTGGCACCATATCTGGGCTTTCATATTATATTCGTACTACAGGATTCTTCAGTTTATATCGTGGTTTAACACCCACATTAATCGGTTCTATACCCAAAGCTGGGATACGGTTTGGTCTCAATGCACAAATTAAAGATAATTTACGAGATAAGGATGGAAAGTTAACACCAGGAAAGAACTTCATTGCTGGACTTGGAGCGGGTGTTTCAGAGGCATTAATCATAGTGGCTCCTGTAGAAACTGTCAAAACGAAATGTATTGAACTGAATATGCCATTTATAAATGGATTTAAACATATTATATCTACCGAGGGTTTTGCTGGAATATATCAAGGAGCAGCAGCTACCGCTATGAAGCAGGGGAGTAATCAGGGGTTGCGGTTCATGTGGTTTAACGAATACAAACGAATCGTAACACATGAAGGAGAGAAGAAGTTAACACCATTGATGGGATTGGCTGGAGGTATGAGTGCAGGTTGTTTCTCAACTCTTGGAAATAATCCGTTTGATGTTGTAAAGGTGAGTGCAATGTTGTGTTTATATTATGTTTATTATGCTACTGTATATTGTATCTCTGAAATTGATATCACCATATACCTTTGTGCTTAAAATGTGGTGTGTAGACAAGAATGCAGGGTACTGGATCAAAACAATATGCAAATACATTAGATTGCTTCAAGCAAATACTATCAAAGGAAGGTGTAGGAGCTTTCTATGCTGGAGTTGCACCTCGTCTTGGGCGTGTGGTACCTGGCCAGGGCATTATATTCATGTCATTTGAAACCATTGTACAAAATTTGGAGAAGTTCGCCATCTTTCAATAAATATAGTACATTTGTATAATTGAAGATATTACGAAGCGATGTCTAGTCTGCAAAACTACTCCTCATTATACACTACTACTTTGATTCATCTATTTCAAAATTACCTCTCATTAGACTCTTTTATGTGCATCATCTACCTGTGCATTGCCTTTACTTCATCTTCCACTCTCGTGAAATATCTACGATCAATTGATCCATTTCGGATTCAATCTGTTGTATCGCGTTGGATTTGCATCTTACCTCACGAAGTCGCTTACCATTTTGATATATCAATACAGTTGGGAATGCTTTCACTGCAAGGTCTTTGCATAACTTGACATTACTACTGTATTCCAAATTTCCAAACCTTGCATCTCCTATTCGCACAGTGTCTCCAACTGCATTCACCCCATCTCCTCTGTCTATTGCAAGTTTTCTAAACTTAACACTAAATGCTTTACATGCTTTGCAATAGGGTGCATACAACTTAATAACACAAATTCTATCATCTATATTTAAAAACTTATCAAGACCTGTCTGTTTTTCGATCATGCAAATATCTGCGCGTAGATCTTCATCGTCATTGCTTACAAACTCACTAAATAGATATCTTTGTATTGAATATGTATTGTGCACATGATGTGCACAAATACTTTTTGTAAATGAATGACACGTCGGTATATTATATGCCACCATTATTATTATAAATGTATATGATAGAATCATTGATATGCAGCGTGCATTGAAATTAATACTTGAGCTAGAGTCTCCTCCTCATACAACTAACAACAATGAAACTCAAAAGAGCAGTTGCTTTAAACCAACTTACAATACTATTTTTTCTTTTTGACATACATATTGTACACACTCTGACATGTTTTTGTTGATGGGGATACCTCGCTTGGTATCCTTCCAAAATATTTATCGGATTTTGAACACAACGTCATCAACGAGTCAGCTTGCCACTGTGTCTATCTATAGTCCTTATAATATAATTAATACTCAATATTAACTGATATTAATATACAACAATGAAGAGCATCATCGCAACAATTCTTGCAGTCTTTTTAGCATTTGCCTCTCAGGCATTTGCCTTTGCCCCCGTTACCCCTTCTTCTACTCGCATCATTGCAACACCAACAAGAAGTACCCCAACATCTCTATCAGTATTTGGAAAAAAGAAAACAGAGGCACAAAAGGCTCAAGAAGCAGAAGAAGCAGCCAAGTATTGGCAAGGTGAATGGGTATGCAAAGACTGTGGATACATCTACAACCGTGCGGAATGTGCTGGTATGTACTTTGAGGAACAAGGGTAAGTTCAATATATTATTTATTATGTACAGTAATTATAGTATATTATGTCAACTAACTTCTTTATTGGTTATTATATCATGACATTATAATAGTGCTGGTTTCCGATGCCCACAGTGCTCAGGTCCTAGGAGGAGATATGCCAAGAAGGTTGGTGACAGAGTTGGTACTACATTAGATGGTGGAGATGCACCTATTTTACTATTCTCATTTGGTGGTTTGATTGCTACTATTGCTTTTGGAGTTTGGGCCGTCAACAACTTATAATAACTCACTCAAATGTATGGGGATGAGAAGATAAAAACGAAGAGAGATATGCATGCATTAAGTTTGGGATTGACTTGTAATTGATACACAGACAAGTCGATGAAAGAAATGACATTGTAGTTTGGTTTGCTAGAGGAGGATATCAAGTGTGTTAATGATTAGAGAAGGGGACAGGATAAATAACTGCACGCCAATAACTTAATACTGCAGAAAATGAAATGCCTCTACTGATCAAACTTGACACTGTTTTCAATACTCATACGAGATCTATCACTTATTATCTACATATAACACACAAGCCAACAAATACCCTACATACTACCACCATAACTACTTGACTCATACTGTGATGCGTCACTACTTTGTTCGTCGACGATATCATTTATCGTTCTCGCTGCTTTGCCTTCTTCGGGCGAATTCATTGCATTTAGACTTCGTGAGATGGCCCAAGCTGCTGCATCGTCAGCCCCTGCTGGACCTCCTCTCGCCTCTTGCTTCGATTGGTTGGCAATTTCTTGCCACATGTTTGCTTGTGCTATGGCATCTGATTCGTCCATCGATACATCGTGTTCAGGACCCTCCTCACTAGCCTTCTTTGCAGCAGCGATGACTCCTTGCCAATCACCCTGTTCAATGAGCAAATCCAAATTGTCATCCTCTTCTGATTTCTTTCCAACTGGGCTCGACCGGAAGGGTGAGTGTGATACAGCATCGCGCAATCTTGCCTTTTCTTCCACAGAAAGTTCGCCAACACTAGAATCACTCATCTTTTGTGCTGCCTCGCCCACGGCTTGCCAATTTCCAGACTCGATTGCTTGTTCTAATTCGGACTTGGTACTTCCCGCTGATCCTACCGACTGTCCCGATGGTGAAGCACTAGCACTTCGAGGACTGGCCTTCGCTCGTGCTTCCAGCTTGGCTGATTTTTGAACAGCCAACCGAGCTCGGCTTGCAATGGCACGTTCCTGCATACGACGCAATGTTTCAACGAGCTCCTCCTCTCGTCCCTTGAACTGTGTCATCATCTCATCAATGTTGTCAGCCTCTTCTGGTACAACTCGTCGAACGAGGGCCTCGACTTCTGCTCGAATTTCCTCCTGTCCACGTTGACTACTAATATTAGATGCTGATTGATCAGCAGAAGTGGCCATACTACGAGGTGTTGTTGCCGATGTTGCTGATCCCGTCCATCGAGAAGATTGAGATGCTGATGCTGAGAAGGACTCACCATCGAAGGTTTGATCTGCCTCGAACCGAGCGGCAGCTAAGACCACGCCCTGCCAATCTCCTGCCTCAACGAGCTTATCAATTTCAATCGCTCGTGCAAGATCCAAAGACTGTGATGATGTACCTGATTCATCTGCGGACGATCTGCCACCCGAGATAGCAGACGAGCCGCTACGAACTGACATTTTCTTCGAAGGTCCACCATATCCCTGTGACGCAAGAACAGCTGCCAAAGCACCCACTTGTCCCCAGTTCCCCGCCTCAATGGCGGCGTCAATATCATCCATGGCATTTGGCAATGATGCAGACGAGTTGTCAGGAGTTTCTGGTGAGGAAATGCCCGAGACGTCTGCGGTGGACGAGTCCGGTTGCTCTGATGATGATTGTGCATCAGAGACGTCTGGTGTTGAAGTAGACTCGTCCTCTAATAATTGTTCTTCCTTCTCATCATCCTCCGTCATCTTTTCAGGAGATTTGCTACGGCTTCGAGTTGCAGCGTAAGCACCTGCAGCGATGACACCGGTTCCTACTGCACCAATTGCCGCGGCTGCTCCAGCTCCAATACCTTTTCCTCCTTCGGCAACAACTCCTCCACTTCCACTTCCACCACCGCCAATAGCACGGCTTTCTTGTGGCAAATCACTCGTACTATTAGACTGTGAGTCACTGCCAAACTCCGCCGGGGAGTAAGACTGCATAATATTATCCAATGTTGAAGTACTTGCACGTGGTGTTGTTGTAGATGTCGATGCGACTAATGTTGAGGCTGCAGCCATGGCCGCCAATGGTGATCGGCGATCTCTGTCTGTATTCTCTGCATCCTCGAGATCTGAATGTATACTTTCTATCATTTCAGAATCAAAGGACTCTTCCATTTCTTCTCCACCTTCCTCCTCCTTCATTTCTCCTAGTGTCGGAGCTGTCGATGGTAGAGCTGAAGCTGTCGTGCTGCTTGATATTGCTTGACCCTGTAACAAGTGATCCTGACTCGAGAAAGATTTATTATCAGTTGACATTGAGTCGTCCACTACTTCAGTGGTGGCAAAAGCTTCAGCAGGAGCCAACCCATCTTCTTTTGCAAGTTCAGAATCCTTCAGAGATTGTCGTCTCTCAAGAGCAAAGTCTTCGTCGTCATTTTCGGTGCCCTTGTTTCTTCGTCTGTACTTGTCTGCAAACAACAATGTAAGTATTAAAACTGCTAGTGCTGACACGACGATACCGATAATAGCACCAATCGAAAGGGACTTGGAATCAACCACATCGTCATCGGTTTCAACTTTATTGAAGGGTGGAGGAGTTGGTGATGGGGGTGGTTTCAGAGCCTCCTCAATATCAAAATTATCAACTAGCCAACCTTCCGCAATCTTATCAAGCATGGCATTTTCAAATATTTCAACCGTTCCTTCTACGTCTAATTGATCTACCATGTGTAGAATGATGGTATTGTTAAAGTTGAGACAGTCTGTTAAGGTTTGAACTCCTGGGTTTGTCGAGGTGTCTGGGCAATCTGTCAAGATATATTGATACAATAAAGAAGGAATGTGAGTATATTTGTGGCAGGTTAAACTTGACTCGGTCGTAATGATGAAAAAAGAGCTACTTACCGACATCTTGAACATCATCAAGTGTAGCCAATACTGCTGCCTTCACGATCAAATGCCTAACTACCTTCCCTCTCAAGTTATTAAGCCGTCTGCCACTTCCTACTTCTGTACCATTCCCAAACTCTTCCATGATCACTATATCACTCAAGACCAACATTTGTTCTTCAAGCATTATCTTAACTTGGTTCGTTTTACCTTCCATGATTTCATCTGCAGATACTAAACCACTAAGACTGACAACAAAGTCAACAGATGCAGGAATGTATCCTGTAAAGGTGACACCAGTTGGTGCAGATGATGAAGTTGGACGTGAAGATACCGTTGGGGGATCGCTAGGTGCAGCTGATGAGGTTGGTTGTGATGATGTTGTGGGAGGATTGCTGGGCGCTAATGACATGGTTGGTTCACTCGAACTTGTAGGCGATGTTGATGGACTTGGTGTTGGCTTTGAATTATGTGATTTGAATAATGTGAAAAGTGGGTAAGATATTGATAGAGTCAAAGCAAACAATGTGGTATGGCATACAAGAATACGGAAATTGCATCCTTACATCTTTAGTAGGCACAGTAAGTTTAGTAGGACTGACTGTGGGAGATCCAGGTACAACTGGTTTCGGTGAAGGAGGAGATACTACCGGCTTGGACGTGGGTGAAGATGTAACTGGGGATTTACTAGGCTTCTTAGTTGGAGATTCAGTAATAATAGGCGACTCGGTTGGAGATCCTGGTGCCACTGGTTTGCGTGAAGGCTTATCCGTCGGTTCCTGGGATAAGTAAGTAAAGTATTATATTATTGAGATAAGGAAGCATAATAAAGAGTAGCACAAAAGAGAGGAATTTAAACACTCACCATAGTTGGAGCTGAAGACGGTTGTTGTGTGGGCTTATTCGAAGGCTAAAGAAAAGAGATAAAAACAACCATGAGATTTTAAGTAACACTGAAACCATAAACGATTCATGAGAATGAAGACTGGGAATATCACACATCTTACTTACACTCTTACTTGGTTCAGATGTTGGCTTTGGAGTAGGCTAAAAAAAAATGGGATGGAGATGATAACAGGTAAGAAATGAATGTTGTATCTAAAATCTTTCACCCCCTGTAAATAAATACACTGTATCCCCTCACCTTCAATGTAGTAGGCCGCATTGTAGGTTTTGGTGTTGGCGTATCCACTGGAGGCTGGAAATATGGGAAATCACATATAACATGCATGTTAGAGAAATAATTAATATCAAGTGTGCACCAAATACAGAATTTAAATAACTAGTAGTATTAACTCACCGATGTAACAGGCTTAACAGATGGCTTATCCGTAGGCCTAGCCGTTGGACTAGCCGTGGGCGGTACAACAATCTCAGCACCAACATTCTCTAAACTTTCCGACATGGTACCACAAACATATGTCAAATATTGTAATTCATCTTCATTTGGAGTTTGGCCGGGTGCCGTGCCATCTGTTCGAATACCTGTATTAAATTCCCCCGGCCGATTCGTCGTACAACATCCCTTCCCACCCCAGGGCTGCTTGGGGTATAATTCACATAAACATGATAATACTAAATACGTCTCTTGTAAACTAAGTGGCATGTCTGTAAAATCTTCATCCCATCCCATTTGAGTTAAATAACCACCCGAGATTGAATTTGTAAATTCTAAATATTCATCTTGATTTAAAAATCCATTATTATCCGCATCGGCATCATGCATTGGTCCGGTAATATAGTCCAAGTCGGGACATGTCGAATAGACAGTACCCGCGGATATTTCCACTTCCTCATCGCCTTGGAGTGAGGTGAATGTTAAATTATCTAATTCAATGGGAGTGGCAGTTTCTTGTGTTACCGTGTTGAAGGCTTCTAATAATTCGTCTGATATTTCTGCTGCTGCCACCGTCGTTATGGGTGTATAATTTAGTATTGGTAGGATGTAACAACATAATACTAATGGTACTGTTGCAATTACTGACCACCTGCACCGTTGTTGCTGAGTTACACTTTGTCGTTTTCTTCTTTTTTCTCTCATTGCCATAGTGATATTATTTGTAGATTGTTCTTCTTTTATTAGATATGCCATTATATTATAAACTATTATATACACCATGTATTAGGTCGTTTCAAGTATTCTGGCGTCTCTCCACCACACATAGTTAGGCGACGGTGCACTGCAAAACCTTTCTTCAAACACAATTTCAAATGAATCAATTTTTCTTTGGATACCACTAGTATGGTATCTTTTTTTCACTCTCTCCTCCCCCGCCTCTCCTCTCTCTCCATACTCTTCTTCTTCTCTGCTTAATTCAAAATTCTTTTTAAGAACAGTGAAAAATATAAAATCATATCTCAAAATTAGCTAGAAGCAGTAGGATAGCGCGCACATCAGTATCTTTAATCTTCCAATGAAAACATCCAAATGCCACAAATCTCCCGGCCGACTTCGACTTCATGGCAACTTATCAGGTGCAGTGACCATGCCAGAAGTAGAAGGTCAGTGAGTGCTTATATATCACCCTGCCATCCTATAATATATGTATTCAATCACCTTTTGACACAATTCAGCCCTTGCTTTCATCTTAGGATGATGACCATATGAGATGTCAAGTTTGCCGGCCGAGATCTCGGCCAGTAGCCACAAATCTCGGCCGGCCGACTTCATGGCAACTTATCAGGTGCAGTGACCATGCCAGAAGGTCAGTGAGTGCTTATATATCACCCTGCCATCCTATAATATGTATTTAATCACCTTTTGACACAATTCAGCCCTTGCTTTCA
>Ga0214477_100631_pt1 | contig 23247 bp, 20 predicted proteins | sample M1_20Mar14CPVII9_FD_165058 | JGI IMG/M metagenome (GOLD analysis project Ga0214477, IMG submission 165058) | Marine eukaryotic communities from Monterey Bay, California, United States - M1_20Mar14CPVII9sort6BwellC16 | ecosystem: Environmental > Aquatic > Marine > Unclassified | place: USA...
ACACCTCAATTTTGACATGTGGACAAATGGAGAGCTTCTCACATGATGTGAAGGGCATAGTATTCGTGCTGTTATATGACAACGACGAATCACTCTGTATGTTGCCTGCCTAACATCATGTTATTGCCACAGAGACTGGTAGTAATATCAGTGATATGTGAATATGATGAGGCTTAAATATATGCTTGTTTTGGAGCAAGCGAGGTAGTCAAAATTTGAGGTGTGAAAATTGCAATAGAAATTGCAGAGTAACTCTCCGCCCGCGCAGTATGATCACAAGACGACGTATAGTTCGTATGACACTCCCCAATCTTGGGGATGTATCACCCGAAAGGGGAGATGAACGTGTCTGTGATGGTTTTGTATGTGCACAAGGCATGTAAATCAAACAAAGAGATCAACAAACGAGCGGTATCCTTGGTTATATGTTATGCTCAACCTCTGAAGATTGGTATGTAGTATGATATACTAAAGAGGATGTTGATTGACGTGCAAGAGATGAAGTTAATAACTTTATTGATCTATAGATAGACGATGGAACCTTGCATGAATGGATATATGAGACGAGACAGTCAGGTATCCTTAGCTGATACTGCAGAGTGTGCAGATATGATCGGCTGAATGTGAATCAAACAATATGTTTGTATATGACAACTACTGCATCTATCAATAGTCCGTACCATATGGTATGTATGTTGCAATATCAAGTATGATAGCAAACTGTGTAGACTGAATATTGATGGATAGATGAAAGAAGGAGTTTGGCCTCGTGATTTTGGCAACTCAAGATTTGGTGAAGTATCCAAGTTATGTTTGTATCCCTCTCAGTTTAGAACTGATGACACAAGCATGTGGTAATAGTGGACGTCATATATCCCATCACAGCAATATGAAGTAAGATCAAGTAGATCCAACATCAAGTTGACATTGCGTGTGAAAGAGAGTGGGATGAACGATAAGTATCGTTCGGTATGTATCATTTCATGTGTGTATGATCATACAAACCGTCAACAAGTTTTCCTTTAGCAAGTTCCGCATTAGATGTGTCGAATTAGCAGAAGATCTTGCCGATTAGAGAGTGTAGGTACCAATTGTGGTAGCACTAGAGAGTAAGGCATATTGATTATGATCTAGAGAGTTCTGGCTCTGACTTTGAGATAAAGTGAGTAGAGCTCGTCTGCATACTGAAGATGTGACGTCGTGTAGTTGACGTATCATCTGATGTGAGGAAGACTATCCACATGACCTATATGTATCACCATATATAGTAGATCGTGTGAGGAGTGGAGATGTGGAGTAGATTCACCCACTCTATACTCTATTGTGAAATAGTAGAGTTTGGGAGAGGCATATGTTATGTCGTCTCCTCTGATACATATCACGAAAGTGAGCATGAATGGTATCATGCCGAGGCTTGTTAAAGCTCTAGAAGTATCAGAAACGGATATACATATACATCTACGAGCAGTGGCTTGTGTATTGTATTGACGAATCTCAACATGTGATAAGCATGATTGGCAAAATGTGAGATGAATTCAAGATGCTTAGGCCGAATGGATTTTATGGTGAATAGTTCACCACATCACATGAAGCAGAAGATGAAACAAAGTTGAAATGTCAGTTAATTGTACTTCAGTTGATTGTACCCCTGAGACATGATATTCCGAGAGATCTGGTATATACTTGTGGACTTGGCTGTATGTCGAGTTGCATTTGAGTAGATGTACTGATCTTTGGTGAAAGTTATGTAAAGTTGGACGGGGCAGCAAGAGGACACTGTATGGATACCCGAGACTTTTAGTCGTCAGGGGAGATAACATTGTTTGTTGCAATGCCAATATGCTTTAATACTGGACATTGGTAATGTCGGTGTATGTTTGAACACATCTTTGTGTTCTGTATCTTGTGGTATTATTTATTGTGGATACCGACGAGAGTTGAGATGAGAAGAACGTGCAATTGTGCGTCGATGATGATGAACTTGCAGTGGTAGAGATACGATGATGTCTCTATAGGGTGTGAACCAATCTGTGGTATCAACCGGCACGCAGTGGTCTTTTATGTCGAGCTACTTGAAGCTAAGTTGAGCGAATTTACTTGCCGAAGACTAAGAAAAGACTAAGTTGAGCTCTGCTCAGAGTCTAGTTTATATCTCTAGGTGATACTGATTGAGCCAGTAGTGGCATAGTCGAATGTTGTATTACCGATGATGATGATAGTAGGATGAGAATTGTCAAATCCTCTTGGTTAGTGCATGGTATAGTAGCCGAGAAGAAGAAACTGTGTTACAAGATAAGGATTGTCAAGATACGACTTTCCGAGACTGTCTACTGCAGTTGCATGATCTATACCGTCAAGAGAAGTACAGATATGAAAGTATGTATATTCGTCAGAGTCATAAGAGAAGATATGATTCTGGATGTGCCGAGGAGCACGTCATTAGTATACAACACTTTACTTGAGTTATGAATCCGAAGAAGTGATATCAAGAGATGTACCGACCGATACGAGACCGGCTGAAGATAGTAGGCCGAGTGTATGGTTGATGTCAGAAGATGATTGACATTGATAGTATATCTTGTTGTTGTTGTACTAACGCTCACCATATGCAATACCCGCTCATAGAGTTTTGATATGTCAAGTTCGATGCTTGATAGAAGATGATGGGGTATCTTTGCAAGTTGGATGAGGTATCTCCAGCAATTGTGATGCTAGAGATTGTATATTGCAACAGAGTGGCTGAGTTAGATGTTTGTCGTGTACGATGAACAGACAAAGCCTATGAATCAAGTACACGCAGCTATAGAGAAGTCTTAATAGACTCGTCTTGCTGTAATATCGTTTTCATGTGGGCAGTAGAGTCTGAGAAGTTTAGACAACACTGAAAATGTCTGAGGACATTACCTCAGCCCCACGTTTGGCCTTGATACAAAGATGTATCGAGCACCCAAGGAGCTTGATAGAAGGGTAGCAGTTCATATTTATCCATATCCCAAGAGTGGTGATTATAAGAGATGATGTGGTACTCCAACATACTACTATTTATAGAATAGTCCGAGATGAGTAGAAGGCATACCTAGAGAATCATGTATATGATTTGAGGGGAGCTACTATTGGAAGATCGGAAATGCTAAGACTTTGCCGACCCTATGAGAGTTCATAGGATATATCAACACTCAACCCAAGCTTGTCGAGACAGTTTGGCTTGAAGGGGAGAGTGTATGTGTATGATATTGATATTGTACATCTAACACAAGATATAGTCAGATGGCTGGAAGTGAAGATTCACGTCTACGACTCTAAGTAGATCCTGTATGGACTTGGATGAGACAAAGGAATCGTTGCCATTAGATATGTTTATGTTTGCAGTGATCTACTCTGTTGATCTGAGTGAAACACGTCGAGGCATACAAGTTTTGAGCAATAGTATGGAGTGAAGAGGCTGACATATCATGTGTTCATGCTAGTTAAGCACACGAGAGGAGTGTGTAGATGACTGAGCTGATACGATATAGAAGACCTTCCTGAGATGAACAGCCATTGATGGTCAGTATACAGCCATTACGATATAGTAAGTAGGATAGAATCGAGTTGAGTTGCAAGCGATTCGGTTGCAGTAATGTGCATTGTTGTGTAAGTCCTACCTCGAGCGATGACAGTTTGAGTTAAGTAGTGGTACAAGTGCATTGAACGTTAGACACCGAGACGAACTCCAAGATGAGATGAGTTTGTTGGTGCATGAGTTAGTCACCAAACTTTGTTGTATGAGTTTGAGGTGCATATCAATTAAGATGAGAAAGTGAACAACGATCGGCGGTGGTATCTTCCAATCTGTATGAGGATTCAGGGGAGCTGTAATACCCACCAAAGATGTATTAGCAAACAACGATAGCCTGATGTTGTATTCAGGGGAGTTGTGCAGCCTTAGTTTGGCCGCAGAGATGTGCTATTCCATGTGATATGGAAGTGTTGTTCTCGTGTGTGTGTGAAGATGCAGCTACTGTTTGCCGCGTCCTCAACCTTCTTTTGATTGATATTATATGCTTCTGATAAGAGAGACGAAGCTACTAGAAGTCAACATCAGATATGTTGAATATGTGAATTGATTCCGAGGCACCAAGACCACATATGAATGTGATGGTGAGGGATGATCACGTGCAGTATAGAGTCTTGAGAAAAGTGACACAAGATGTGTTCATTTTTGAGATGATACGAACTGCAACTGCATGAGTATAACATCAGCAGGTAATGATGCCGATGAGAGATTATACCAAATGGCAATAACTCGAGAGATGAGACGATCTTCAGAGTATAAAAGTGAGTTCAATATGATATGTTTGTGTTGTTATTCTCACATACCAGCGAGGCACGAGGAGTGAACCTCCGCTGCTGTTGTTTCTATCTGAGCATAGAAGTGACGAGATATACATGGCAAGTGGCATGTAGCCGCCATCACGTGTCCTAATGAGATGAACATCAAGAGTATGTGTCATTCTTATCATCTAGGTGATGATATCAACATACTATAGGTATGTTGAGGACACGGTGTAGCGTGTATCTGATGTTCTTGCAATGGCAAGACATATTGAATCTTTGGATGTCGGAAGATTCTGTGCTGAGACTATGGATAGTCTAGCAGTTGTATTGTAGAATATGACTTTATAGTCTATTCGAGATGTGATAATACGACAACAGTATGGACTAAGACTGTAAGACATCGAGTGAGTTGTTGCGGGTATGATTTGTGTAATCTGCCTGAGTTGTTGCAATACATATCGTTCGTCTAGATCAGGTCATTAGATAAGAGCGTCTTAAGTTGAGAAGACGAACTCCATATTGATATCCTTTCAAGTTATATCGATAACTGAAAGTGGATGGGGGTGGAGTAGGATAACTTGTTATCCGAAACCACAAGTTTTGTGAATTGCAGTATTCAAAAGCTGTTACTTGTGTACCACCCGGTCCGTGATGTTGATGTAGGTGGATGTAGAGACTTGTTAACGCTTGTTTCGAACCACTATGTATAAGTGTAGATAAGATTGTGATGAAGATGGAGTAGAGTCGAGCTCGAACCATCTGTATAAAGCCAACTCTTGAGAAGAGTGCGGCGAGTGATATGAAAATGAAAAGAAGAAAGTTAGTTTAGATTGAAGAATGAAGATACAGACTGACGAATATGGAGACTCAATCGAGGATGATTGTTGTTATATTGTTCAACTTCGAGTCCAGAGTACATTAGAAATGGTTTAGTACCATTGGTGTCGACTAGAAGTGAGTAGTTGGATAGATCCAACCGCGAGTGAATTTGAGATACCATATGTTTGTAAGTCTATATCTTGGAGTTTGGAAGAGTTTAGTTTACTATTGGTGGTTCCTATTTGCGTCGATAGTTTGAATATTCGATGTGTATATCATCAGTTGAATCCACTTAGTTTGACAATCCAAATTGAGATGATCAATGTCGGATTGAGGGGAGTGTTTTAAGTGGCAGTGAACGGTTTGTTCTCCACAGATTCCCGTGAGTAGACGGTGTTATTCAACGGACGATGATCATAGGCGATTAGTAGCATACTCCTACCATAATTCCTAAATATATATGATTGAATAGTGTATTAGCTTGTTAGCTATATACTGCTATATAAAACACGGAGGTATGTAAAGAACTGACTATTGTATCTGCTACTACTCACCCCCTCATCTGCAAAATATATATCTATCATTGCATTGGTCTAGTTTCCATAGGCCGGCGGTGGATTCAAAAGTTATATTCTAGAGAACACAACAAAGATACCACAGGATCATACACCAATCTATCACAATAGTACTATCGACTATGCTTCAAAAGTATTTGAAAAGTGTCATACTACTACTCGCTTATATCATACATATCGTCACAGCAGGGAAATGTTTTTTAGATAGAGATGAGCTCAAATCAGCGGTAGACGAATTCATAGACGGCGACTGTGGCGATAGTAATAATAAATTATGCGATGTTACCACATACGGATATCCCATGAACTCATGGTGTATCGGCAATGTCACTAGCTTGAGGTATTTGTTCTCTGTAAAACCAACATTTAATGAAGATATATCTGGCTGGGATACATCTCGTGTGACTTCAATGGAAGGTACTTTCAGCGGCGCTAGTTTGTTTTCTGGCAATCAAATTGGATCTTGGAATGTGTCGAGTGTTACAAACATGAAAGAAGCTTTTCTTGCTGCATCATCCTTTGACGAAAATCTCTCTCAGTGGGATGTATCAAGTGTTACTACCATGCGAGAGCATACAAGTTTGAAGGCGGAGGATTGGAAAATTGGATTACATCATCTACAACCGACATGGGCCAAATGTTTAAGCTACTTCATTTTCGGGAAACATATCAGCTTGGGAAGTTTCTGGCGTATCTATTTGATTCCATGGAGGTAGAGCCTTTAATACTGATTTGAATTCATGGCAGGTATCGAGAGTTACCAGTGTGAGTGGGGAAGAATGTCTTCTTCTTTGTCTATCATGATATGTGCAAGATCTTACCTGCTATTCTCATCATTCTAGATGCACGGTATGTTCATGAATGCAATCGCCTTCAACTCTGACATAAGCAGCTGGGATATCTCATCTGTGAGGGATATGGAAGATGCTTTCAATAACGCGACAATGTTCAACCAGAAGCATCAAGAAACACCAGCGAATAAATCAGGAACCTTTTGTGCTTCTGACTGTATACCCACATCCTCCCCATCAAATATGCCAACAATATCTCCTTCGACAATGTCCCCAACAAACACATTATTTACTTCAAGTCCAATATCTACACCCTCCCAAAGCCCGGACATTGTTATAACTTCAAAACCAACATCTCTGCGAGTGGTAAGTCATACTCTTTTTGCTTCACATGTTCATGAACGGTCACATCTAATGAAAATATCGTTTTTGCATATTAAAGTCATCTGCCAATATTCAATCAACTAGACTTGTACCATATGTGTTGCTGTTACTTGGTGTGTATATTTAAAATATATACTCAACTTTACAAATTCAAGTATGTTTAAACAAATACTCATTCAATGAAAAGTATCAGTTAATATTAAAACCTTGTCTATTGTACATCTTGTCACCAGTCTCTTTTAATAGATTTGACCAGTGTGCTTGGCTATCGACATTAACACGGTATTAACTCTCCACCATTTTAATATCAAATGGTTTACCTCCATTTAAATCCAGCATCGGTGTCCAAACACCTTGAATACTTGCACAATCGCCTCGAACTGCTAATCCACCTAATCTAACAATCTTCCTCCCACTTGTATTCCGTAGTGCTGTAAATACTTCCTTAATACGCTTTTCATCTGTATTCTTTACACATATCTGTTTTGATTGTCCAGTGATATATTGTCCCTCAATGTATGGATGATGTCCATTCCTTGGTTTAACAATTATTGTAATATGTGGATTATTTGTTGCAAAATCTAACAAGTGAGGTGATTGCGAGAGATATGATCGTACTGCCCCTGATGATCCACCATGTTCACAGTAGCGGATACGTAGTTTTTGAAGTTGATTTATCCCTCTTGTTGCCATATTGTTAGTGTATGTATGTTATATGGTATTAATACTACTATTTTGATCAACAGATTATAAGGTGTTGTTTTTTGATTTGTCTTTGTGGTATCTCAGTTGATAAGAAGTATGATACCGAATAAATAATATCTCTACAAATAAATGAGTGTGTATCAATCCATCAAATAACAATACAAAGCCGATATAATAAACGTCCACAATGCAATTGTTCCTCCGCTCCAACTATTGGTCAATTGCGGTATCCTAAAATCTACTCTCATATTTTTTGCAATGAAGTTGTCTTCTGTGTTGAGTGTGAGTTTGTAGATAATAGATTGTGTATTGCAACTAGCACTGTTGATTATTATTATATATCGGCGGCAATAACATAAACAACATAATTCAATAATGGATAAGTTTATTCTCGCACTGATATTTTTATCTAACTTACAGCAAATCTTCGGTAGTACATCACATACGTCAGTAAAGCAATCCATTGTTATTGGTATTGACGGAGGAACAGAATCAATCAGAGCGTGCTGCTTTGATGCATATACGGGAAACATTATAGGTAGTTCTCATGCCGTACCCTACAAGACTACTCATCCTCAACCAGGTTGGGCAGAACAAGATCCAGGAAAGTCCGCGTTTGTATTGTTTCATTGTGTGAATGCTTGTGTTCAATATAACGTCTCGGCCATTGGGTACTTCATTTGATCTTTATTAGGCATTATACGATTGCCTTCAAACCACATGTACTAACTTATGTTGCAATCATCTCTCTTTCATCATCATGAATTGTGAAACGCGCATCTTCCAGAGGAATGGTACACAAATCTTTGTGAAGCAATAAGAGGTGCTCTATCAACTATAAATAGTGATGACAGTGGATATGAAGTGAAGGCACTATGTTGCGATACGACATGTTGTTCAGTAGTTGCCCTGTCGTCATCCTACAAACCACTTCGACCATGTCTACTTTGGATGGATGCAAGAAGTGCTAAGCAAGCGGAAGAGATAATGACGATTGCAAACTCAAAAGCAGCATCTTTAGGTCAAAGTATACTTAAAGCATTTCCTGAATTAAGAGTCAACTCACACGGAGAGGGACCAATCAGTGCAGAATGGCTACTTCCTAAATCAATGTGGATTAAGCAGAACGAACCAGATGTCTGGGAGAATGCTGAAGTCATTTGCGAGTATCAAGATTATATCAATTACAGACTAACGGGTAAAATGGTGGCCAGTTCTTGTAACGCTGCAGTTAGATGGCATCATGATGGATGGGAGGCAATACAGAATAATGATGATGAGAACGACAATGGTGATACGAATAGGGGAAGACCCATGACTCTATACAAGGCGCTAGATATGGAAGATCTTGCAGACAAGCTACCAATGAAGACATTAGCAATGGGTGATGTAGTAGGAGGTTTGACAGAACAGGCTGCAAAGGATATGGGTTTACCAGTTGATACGAAAGTCATCCAAGGAGGCGCAGACGCATTCGTCGGGATGATTGGACTGGGAACGATTCGACCAAATCAGATTTGTCTCATTACTGGCTCCTCTCATTTGCACTGCCTACTTACACCATCTGCTACATCTGCTCCGGGGACTTGGGGAGCATACAGAGGGGCACCCTTGCCTAATCTTAACTTTGCAGAGGGAGGACAGAGTAGTACAGGAAGCTTGGTTCGATGGGTGAGAGATCTTATCTCAAGCGGTAGTGATGGCGAAGTTTCATATCAAGTATTGGACGAAGAGACAAGTAATATTGCACCAGGATGTGATGGTCTAGTAGCACTTGAGACTTGGTAAGTTCCTATTGCATTCATTCTTCTGAGCATTTTCCCACTTAAGAACTCACATACCTAACAACCCAATCAATAGGCAAGGTTCGCGTACACCTCATACTGATCCACTCGCGCGGGGTGCTTTTGTAGGGCTTACATTGTCACATACACGAGCGCACATGTTCAGAGCAATATTAGAATCAGTTTGTTTTGGTACTAGATCATGTTTTGAAGCACTAGAAGCTACTGCCGCACAACACGATTCATCTGATGATGATAGTAAACCAGAGGTGACGATAGCGGGAGGAGCCACCCGAAGTGATTTGTGGCTACAATTGCATGCTGATATCACAGGCCGAACATTTGTAATCAATGAGAATACTGATGGACCATTGTTGGGTTGCGCGATACTGGCTAGTGTTGGAGCTGGAATATATGGATCAGTTGATGAAGCTGTTGAGAACATGGTACGAAGAGAACGTATCGTTGAGCCAAACCCAGAGGTATCAAAAGTATATGACCGCCTGTATAAGGAAGTATATCTCAAGGTACGACCCGGAGTGAAGGACATACTATGGCAAGGTTAAGAGGAGGAGGAATTAATGAGAGTGATGACATGACAACATACGGTAGTTCCAGAAGGAAAAGATGTAGAAAGTGGGACATGAGTTATCTTGGTACCCTCAGAGGTGGCGGAAGAAGTGTAGATGGTATCTACGGACCACTTGTTGTTGTTGTTGAGAATGAACAAGAGAGGGGCACACCTATCCTTTCTCCTTCTCTGCTGGCAGCTGATTGGTAAGATCTTAACCTAGTTCAGTTTCATCACACTTGCTGAACACTTACCTTTGTTTGTTTTACTCAACTTAGGTCAGACATGAAAGGAGAAATACAAAAGTGCCTAGATGCAGGATTACCAAGATTGCATGTCGACGTCTTTGATGGGGTGTACTTAGATTCACCTGATGCACTAACCTTTGGCCCTCAAATGATTGCATGTATTCGGAAACGATTTGCAGACAAAAAAGATCTTACACTAGATGTACATTTATGTGTGGATCGACCTCAAAGATTTACTCAATCACTTGCAGACGCAGGAGCTTCTCGTATAATATTCATGTTAGAAGCAATGATGGGAGAAGACAACGATAGTTTGGTCTCTTCAATCGCATTTGCAAAGAAAATAAACTCTATGAAAATGAAGTGTGGTATTTCAATCAATCCAGATACGTCAATATCAAGTATATATCCACTACTAGATACCGGTTTGGTCGATCTAGTCGATGTCTTAGCAGTGGAACCTGGATTTGGCGGACAGCAATTCAATGAAGTTGCAATTCAAAAGATTATACCATTGAGAAAATATATAAATGAGAGGTTAAAACCTCGCGGGATAGATGTCAAGATACTTGTAGATGGCGGTATCAATAAGCATACAAGCCCTTTGGTGAAAGATGCTGGAGCTGATATTCTCGTAGCGGGTACTTCCTTATTTCGACATCCGCTTGGTTTCGAAGAGGCTGTGAAAGAGATGCTTTAACTGTACTTGCTGAAGGTAGATTCATGATAGCTTAATAAAATTCTCATATATAACAGGTATCAACTCATCATATTGACATGTTATATCCTCATACCTCTTCCATGTTAGTCTTCATGCTGGCTCCTCATGGGGCATTGTAGTACATTTGATTGGAACATCTTTCGAAGCTTTTCAACACCAATACTTTTCAATATCCTTTCGTTTCTATCTGCTATTAGTTCTGTTACAGGTGCCGACGAGCCCGAGTCACTTCCTCTATCGGTATCTTCATTCATCAGCGAATCTATGGCTTCTGACATAACAATCGATATAGTCGGATATGGTGTTCGTTTTTCATAGTCAATAGATTGGTCAGAAAAGCTACCATCTTCCGAGCCGAATTGCCAATTAGGATGGAATCCTGCTACAGTTATGTCACAACCTATTGGGGCTTTATTATCACAAAGGGTATCCTCATCAGTGTTATCAATCTGTTCCCAATACTCATCACATTCGTCAAGTAACTTATCTTCAAGATTGAGAAAGAAGTCATGGAAATCACCGAACTCAAGATGGTTGGGTTGTTGAGATGATGCAATGGATGATTTCGAAGACACAAGGATGACAAATGAGATTGCAACTGCTGGATCGATTGAATCTAGTAAGTTATAATCTGCTCTTGATGTTATTTGCTTCAAATGTTTTCCTGCATCTCGTACTATATCCTCCATTGTATCTAGTATAATCTTGTTGTTTTGGATATCGTCATCATTGATATCATCATCTACGAGTAATACCCAATATCTAATAGCACCGACAGCATCCAAACTTGATCCCGCCCATGGACACAATGATAATTGACGTACGAAGTTTTCAGACCACCGATGTGTTGCCTCGATTGCTTCTATTGCCTGTATTGGTGGCATAGCTGATATATCATCATGTGACTGATGTATTGATGTATCATCATTTTGTATATCATATCTTATGTTTGCAAATTGAGATTGAAATGTTCTTGTCCATACATATTGATCAAGTGTATTGTCATTCATATTCAGATTCAATTTATTAACAATTGCATCGCATCCACGCGCTATATCTTTATTAACTCTATTATTGAGCAGTATATCTCTTGGTATATGATGCCATTCTTCCGACGATGTTGTTGTTGTATCTTTCTCCCCATGAGAGTTGCTATTTAATGGATGATTGCATCTACTAAAATTTGTTATTGTATTGAAAAACGAACTTGTACTACGAAGCAAGTGTATTGCAGTGATTATTACTATCCACGGAGGAGAACACATCAGTAGATAGCAACACCATTGCCATATGTTAAGAAGTTGTTGTGTTATTTCAACCGTTCAATCGCCATAGACCTGCGTCCTATCTACATAATAAGTTTCAGACCACTAAGCATATCGACCAAAACCAATATATCATAAAAATAGTGGTTATTCAACATGAGATATGTTTTTTCATACAAAACAATATCACATAAGGTATTATTATCCGCAATTATATTATCATGTTTGCTGTCCTTTAGTAGATCATTCAATAGTAGAATGCCGACATCCACTCTAAAACGAGGAAGTAGTAGTAGGCTACCAATACATATGATCCCCTCCAAATCAGATAATATATCCTCACATCAAACAAATGATCAAACATACTCGGCATTGCAACGAGCTATTGAAATTAGTAAAATTTTAGGAGGTCAAGTAATGGCACCAATATTATACAGTTTAGTAGTCGATCAGAATTGGCCAACTGAGACAAATGGAGGATGGGAAACATTCTGGTCTACTCCTACATCATCTGGTAGTACATTTGCAAAACAATTGGCATTATCTTTAGAAGAGTTAGGACCCACTTACGTAAAATTTGGCCAAGCTTTGGGAAGTCGACCTGATGTCGTGCCACCGTCTTTAGCCACAGCATTATCATCATTACAAGACGAGATGATTCCCTTTGACAATGAACTTGCCAAACAGATTATAGTTGAGGAACTGATGGGCTTTGATGCCAAAGAAAGTAGCAATGATATTCTCCTAAAAGACCTTGAAACATTGGTTCAAAGTTTAACTGAGGTTCCTGTAGCTGCAGCATCGATTGGGCAAGTGTATAAAGCAAAACTTCGGGGAAAAGATGTTGCTGTAAAGGTACAACGACCGGGAGTTCGAGCTTTAGTTGAGAGAGATACACAATTGTTATTATCGGTAGCGGAGTTCATCGAGTCTTTACCTGCTTTACCATCACAAAATAGTGGCAACTCAGCTACTGATAAGCCTGCGCGTCTAATCAATACACAATTGGTCTCAGCTACACAAGAGTTCATGTCTCGAATATTTGAGGAATTAGATTATAGAAATGAAGCATCCAACATTGAAACGTTTGCAAATCTATACTCTGATCAAATTGGTACCTCACAAGATGTGAGCGTTGTAGTGCCTAAAGTATACCTTGATTGGTGTACGGAAAATGTATTAGTCATGCAATGGATAGAGGGGACAAAACTAACCGATGTACAAAGTACGGGAAAGAGCAACATAAAAGAGGAGGATACAATAAAGGAGAATCTAAACTTGGTGAATGTCGCCATCGACTCTACATTGAGTCAGCTTCTAGTGAGTGGAGTACTACATGCGGATCCTCACGCCGGTAATCTGTTGAAGATTCAAAAAGAGGATGGGAGTGTAACTTTGGGTTATCTTGATTTTGGATTACTATCTTCAATACCGAGTCAAGTACGAGATGCATTAATTTGCAGTGTAGCATTGCAAGTTTTTGAAAGAGATGTGGATGCGGTATCAGCGCTATTTGGTGAGCTAAGATTGATACCACAACACATCCTGGATGATGAATCAGAAAGAGTGGCGCTGGCTGAAGCTTTGCATATCACCTTCGAAAATTCACTATTGTATCCCGAGAGTATCAAATCATCTGCAGGGGAAGATATCACAGCCATACCCGACCTTAAGTTTGACAAATTACTTGATAGTCTTTCAAGATTAGTGCCTCGATTTCAATTTGACTTGCCGCCATACTTTATCAATAATGCAAGAGCATTGAGCACATTGGAAGGTATAGCAAAGTCATTGGATCCATCGTTCAATGTTCTCACTGTCATGTATCCATATGCCTTGAATAGGCTATTACAAAACCCATCACAAAGTCCTGTTGTTGAGAGAACACTGCAAACCTTAATTAGAGATAACGATGGTAGAATTGATAGACAAAAGATACGACAGCTCTTGAGAGATTCGGCAGTTATATCAGGTAAATCAAAACGGCATGTAGTATACGATATATTGAGAACCAAGCCAGGACGAAATCTGACAAGAAACATTATTAAAGAGGATTTAGGAGAGTATTATGCTAGAAGGAGAGGAAGAAGTACATAAGAAGAATGATAAACTTCACGATAGACAATATCCCATACAATGCATTCCTAGGTGTATTAAATCATCTGCACCAACTTGGTTCATCAATGATGTCTACAAGATGCTTTGGAGAATTAGAGACAATACCGAATGGTTTCAATTCCCATGTTGCTCTCAGTAAATCTTCTTCAGTGTCCACAATCCAGAATATTGATTTTCCCCATAAGGAATCTGGTATTATCTTGCCCTTAGTATTATGTGGATGAGATGGATGGAATTCAATAGTTGGCATAATCAAATCATTCTTGCCAAGAGAAGTTGGTGGGTCATCTGATAACCGGACACCAGTAAACAGCTGACAGTACTTTGTAATCTCATTGACTACACTATGCTCCTTTTGCAACTCATTATCATCTTGAACAACGAGTTTTGTATCATCATCAAGGTCTGGTACAATTATTGCACACTTCCCCTCGAGTGACAACTCTACTATCTTGATCAGTAACATTTCCAATATAGAAGATGGCGAGTTGACTAACGCCACATCATTCAACTCATCTTGCGTACTTTTCCAAGCAGCTTTGGGCTCGATTGATATAAAGAAATCATCTTTATAGACATCTCTCAGTGCATGGATCATATCATCAAAGTCTACGTTTGCACAAGGCGAGTAGTAAACAGATTGTTGTGTAAATTCCATTGGATGTGCCACTACTATCTTGTGCCGATGTTGATCACTCTCATTTGCCTTGTGTTCAGCAAGTACCAAATCTAAATCAAGATGATTCACACCAATAGAAGCAAGCGAGGTTAGTGATTCATGACATGTAGGCTGCTTTACTTCGGTATTGTCAAAATAGGATCTATGCGAGAATAACTTTATATCTCTTGAATGAATCGCTTGTTTTATCCAGCACTTTGATGCAAGGTCGTTATTATTATCATTATTGTTGTAATTATTTTTCACTGTAGGATAATGATATTCATTGTTGTTTCCAACATACAGACGGGAAATACCAAGTATAACAATACCTACTAAACAACATTGAGTTGCAATCTTTGTCTTGATTGATAGGTTATGATTTTGATATCGATATGATATGTTTCTCCTAACATTAACCATTTAGTTAAACTAGTTTATATTAATGACCACTTAGAATGGAGACATAGTATGTATATCCACTTGCGAGTGAAACAATGAAACGATAGGATACTACCCGATAACTATTTGCAATTGTTTTATAGATTACTTTGGTATGATAGAAGGTACACCTCTTGCAAGAGGGCAGCCTATTAGTGATACGCGATTCTAAATTCTAATGTTTGAGAGAATATATTCCACACGGAGGCATTTAACGCACATCACTTGTGTTAAATAAACCTATTACGATATCGTATCCAATTCACCTGTATGTGTCGAATCAGAATATATATCATAGAGAGAATGATTATTTAACAATATAGATGATATACTCATACGCTATGTTTCACTCATTGCAACCGTCGAAGAAGAATGCTTTATTATTGATGTATGCTGCAATAGTGATGGCTTTATGTTCAAATTGTTCCTTCATACAATCATTCTCCCCATGCCATCACCATCAATACACATCATACCATACACAAAACATAATAAGTTGTGATCAAAAAAAGAGATTGATATTTAACATTTACAGTACGAAATCAGACGACGGCGATAGTAGTGATGTTTCATCTAAGTCCAAATTTACAGCAACTCCGATAACAATTACATCAACATCAATACCAATATCAAAAGAACAATCCGACGAAGTAATGTCAAGAAAAGTAGTAATAACAGACAAGGTTAACTCTGCTACACTTCAATTCAACAATAAATTAAACAGTTTGGCAAAGAATTATGATACCACTACAGCACAAAAAGTAGAATCTCTTCTATTGGAAGCTGTAAAGAATTATCAAGAATGTGACGAACAAGATCAGAATAAAGATCAAATGATAAGGCCAAATACTGTATCCTTTACAAATGCTATAACTGCTTGGTCTAGATGCACACGGAAGAATTCTGCTAAGCGTGCACAGGCACTGTTAGATCAGATGCATACACTATATAAAGAGGATGGTTGGATACACGTTAGGCCAAATAAGATTACATATAATTCAGTTATTACTGCATGGGCTAGAAGTAGGGAGAAGGGAAGTGCATTAAAAGCAGAAGAATTGTTGAGAGATATGTATAAATTCTATAATGAAGAGGGATTAGGTGAAGAGGACCTCAAACCGGACTCTCGAAGCTGGAATGCTGTGATTAATGCCGTAGCAAGGAGTAGAGATAAGGATTGTGCAGACCGTGCCAAGTTCCTATTGGACGAAATGGGGAGACTATATAATGAAGGGGACGATGATTTACTTCCAGATGCACTAACTTTTGGTGCAATTATCAATGCATATGCAAACAGCTTTGAGGTGGGAGCATGCGACAACGCATCTCAGCTACTTCTGCACATGGAAAGCTTGTATCAAATGGGTTTTGACAAAGCCAAGCCGACGACATTTGTTTATAATGCCTGTATGAATGCATTTGCAAAAGCAAAGGACCCTTTGATAGCGGAAACGAGCGGTGACGCCCCAATACCAAACAGAGCTGAACAAGCAGAACAATTGTTAATTTCAATGGAGAAGAGATACGAGGAAGAAAAGGATTACAGAGTCATGCCTGATTGCATCTCATACAGTACTGTCATCAACGCATATGCAAATAGCAAAACACAACAATCTGGAGTACATGCCGATGCTATACTAAGAAGAATGATATCCAGGTATCTTCTAGGAGAGACAAAATGCCGACCAAATAGTATTGCATTCACAGCGACAATCAAGGCACATTCAGCGGCGATTAATGCTACATTATCTACAATAGAGAACGAAGAAGAGGATTGCACTGATATTAACCAAATGTTATTAGAAATATCTGCAAGAAGATGTGAAGATATATTGCAAGAGTTATGTTTGTTACATCACAATCATGGAAATGATCGATCAATGAAACCTACTGATGTTACATTTGACTTGGTTACCAAGGCACTAGAACAGATTGATGATCATGATGGTGTTGAAAGAGTGAAACTATTGCGTGAAGCAATGATATGATGATACATATTAGATATGAATTCTAAATACATATCATTCTACTTTATTGTAACATCTATTAGTATCTTCATGTATCATTTCATCTCGAATCACTACTTGCCACTTGTGCTGATATTAGAAACAGACCTAAAATGATACCCCAACAACATTGAATTGATTTGGCCGTAATCCAAAGCAATATCTTCAAAGTATATGCTTTTTCGCCATCTATGATATCAGACCCCTTTTCAATATTGAAAAGTATCAAACTAATGACAAACGATACTATACTAAGCATCATCCATTTCATATTCTTCGTAGACATTAGTTCTCCTTCCTTTAGACATAGGATTGCAGCAGCGGAGAAACAACATGATATTATGTATTGTCCAATTAATATAAACCCAGTTACGAAACAAAGTATTAATCTTGCTGTATCTCGTTTTTGTTTATTGTACCCTGGTGGTGTCTGCTGTTGTACTTGGCCAGAAGTTGATCTTCTGTTGATTGAGTTAGAATTAGAAGATGGTGTGATAGCTTCGATGCATCTATTAAGTATTGGTAGAATATCATCAGTGCTAATCCACTCCTTTTTATATGCATATTGCAATACGCTTAATAGTATGATAATATAAAACATCATTCCATTCGCCGTCCTAATATAATAAGAGGAGGATATTGAGGAGCGAGTTGTCGTGCATGTATTATGTATGCAGTGCGATGGTGGATGGCGGCTAGATTGCTTGACTTTTGGGCGGTATCCTAATCTACTATTTATTAGACATAAAGAGACCAACATCAAACATCTCCACCGGCGCCTGCAGCAAATAGTACATTAGACAATTGCAATATAAGTTATCCTACCCTCATAGTATAACTGACTTGTATTGCAATATATCATTGATAGGCTCTCATCAAAACATCGGCAACGCTAGGATACCACATACAATCAAGCACTCCCAGCATAACCACTGTGCAATAGAAAATATATCATCGATTAGGATATCAACATACATTACTACGACATACAAACAAAAATGGACAATGTAAAGAAGAGAGATGATATAATTAATACCCTTCAGCAGGAGATCGAAGATGAAGAATTTCCTCCATCATCAATGATATATAATTCTTGGGTTCGTGGAGAATATGAACTATCGTCGAATGATGATAGTAGTATTCCAACTAAACAATGTCGTTTCTTTGACAAACATGGCTTCATTTTAATACCCAACTTTGCAAGCAGTGATGAAATATCAAATATGAAATCTAATATGGAACAAATTGTCAATGATGAATGGCATCCATCAAAACATGAATCAACAGAAGTATTCCGAACTGATGATAAACAATGTGATGCTCAGGGTAAAAGTAATTACTTTCTGGATTCTGCTAATAAAGTCCATTTCTTTGGAGAGACATCAGCTGTTGAAGAAAGTGGAGAGTTGAAAGAAGAATACAAATCCAACAAACTAACAGCATTAAACAAATCAGGGCATGGGATACATACACGTCCTAGTTTCAAAGAATATACTCAATCAAATAAGGTATCAAAGTTATTACGAGACTTAGGTTGGAAAGCACCTGTTGTACCACAGGAAAGTCCGCGATTGTATTGATTTATCATATGAATTCAGGTGTTTCATTTGCAGTCTGACTTTGTTTGACATGTACTAACAGAAGTTCCTATCATCTCTCTTCATCTTTCCAGTCCATGTATATATTCAAACAAGCTATTATTGGTGGCGAGGTTACTTCTCATCAAGATTCGACATTCTTATATACAACGCCAAAACAAACTTGTATCGGACTGTGGTTAGCTTTAGATGAGGCAACATTAGAGAATGGATGTCTATGGGTAAGACCGGGTAGTCATAAAGAAAGAGTAAGACGTCAGTTTGTCAGAAATCCTGAACACTTTGGTAAATCTCTTACTGGTGACGGTGAAGATGGAGATAGTTCAAAACCTCAAATGATATTCCGGAAATTACATTATGAAGATGACGATATAACTTGGGAAGGAGGTCTACCCACAGATTTGCATCATTCTGGTTTCGTTCCAGTACCATGCAAAGCTGGAAAGTCCGCGTTAGTATTGTTTCATCTTATGAATACATGTGTTCAATGTGAAGTATTTCATGATTTGACTACTCATTTGGCTTGTATGTATCTTCATTGTTTGTCCTTGCAAGTTGTATGCACTAACTTGAGTTAATATTGCCTCTCTTAATCGTCATAAACCGCTAAACGCGCATCTTCCAGGGGATTTGCTAGCATTCAATGGTGAATTGGATCATTTGAGCTTACCAAACACATCATCAAATGCTCGTCATACATTTCAATTACATTGTATAGAAGGAGGGGATGCAGGTGTTACATGGTCAAACGAGAATTGGCTACAGTATCCTTCAGGAACTTCATTTATGAAACTATAACGAAAATGAGAGAGTATATCATGTGATTAAGATTACTTCCCTATTGGAGACAGTTTCACATGTTGCACATCTGTTCAATACTCCTCTTTCTTTAGTATAAAGGTAGTACCCTTGTTGCCTCTTGATATACGAATCCTATCCGACAGGTATGTTACATCTATCCAGCCTTTTACCGCGTCACGAAACAATGGAGATCTAAAGGGAACTGGATACGGTAATGTGAAACCTCCAAAATCGAATCGACCTTCATCGAATACAAATCTAACTCTTGAATCTGGTCTCTCTGGATCTTCTTCTGCCTCTACTCCTATGAGAGATACTCCTAATATATTCAATCCTAATAGCTTCCCATCTCTTTGACGATCAGATAGTTCTTCTAAAGGATATGCAGATGTACTTGCTAATGCATCAACACAAAGCTCTAAAGTATCACTAAATTTCACAACTTGTTTCACTAATAACCTCTTTGTATCATTATCAATATCATCATTCTCTGCAAATACTATATCTTGAAAGATATCAAACTTGGTTGTATCCACAGCTTTTCTCTGGATTGGACTAGCTGTATTGGCATTTGTAGTTTGCAATAATCTCCATCTACCATATAATTGTGGTGCAATAGCCGGTTGTGGTATACTCTTTGAGCTATTCTCGAGTTGTGATACTAATGACGATATTTCATCGGAATTGTCTAATCGATTATCTTTACCATTTGATTCAATTGATGCCAATAGTTGATCTTCTAGTTCGATTGCTCCATATGTTGTTTTTGGAGAGGGGAATGATATGTTTGGTATAAGGCTTTGAAATGAAGATACTATTGGTAAACTGCTGTAGTACCAGCAGACTGTTATTAGTAGAAGAGGTGATTGTATCATATTATTAATGTTGTATGCATAATAGCCATAAAGCGACGATGCGATGACGAATGACGATGAAGAGAATAGAGATTAGAGAGTTAGAGAGTGTAGGTAGTGTGCAGTGGTATCTTTGAACACCTCATTCGCATTTTTATTTTTATGAGCTCGTCATTGTTTTGGTTCATTACTAACAGCATAATTCACACAATACCGAATAAAATATCATATCAATTAATATATAATATAAATACAATACATTAAAAGATGAGTACAACAACGGAAGAAAAGAAAGATCCTCCTACTTTTAACGAGGTCATTGAAAAGGCGGCTAAAAGTGCTATGCGTGGTGGTACAGCTGGTGCAGTTGCCATGGGTTTGAATGTAGGAGCTTTAATGTGGATGAGAACTACGGTACGTCTATGTATATATCGAGTGTGTATGAGAGATATTGCAATGTTGTGCATATCATATACACAAAGATACTTTTTGCTCATATATGTCTCACATTTTATATTCTCATTACCAACATATTATAGGTCAACTATCAATACAGAAATGGAGTATCATTCCCAGTAGCACTAAAAACACTTTATGCAGATGGAGGTATTCCTCGATTTTATCGTGGTGTACTGCCAGCACTAATTCAAGGTCCACTATCTAGATTTGGAGATACTGCTGCCAATACAGGTATGATAACATTAATGGATTCAATGGAAAGTACGAAAGATTTAAATGTTGGATTGAAAACTGTTAGTGCTAGTGCGGCTGCTGCTGCGTTTCGAATCTTCTTAATGCCTGTGGTAAGTGGTTAGAGTTGTTGTTGTTGTTGTGTCTGAAATGAAAATGGAAACAAATTATGTATATCTTTTATAATGTCTAAAATGACATGTTGATCACAATCCAATCCAATACACAATATGACAGGATACTGTCAAGACTACAATGCAAGTTACTGGTAAATTCTCGAATGTTGTTGACAAAGTAAAGGTATCAGGAGTTCCAGCCCTATATCATGGTAGTCTAGCCGCTGGTAAGTGCAATGTTTTCCCTAACTCGAAATGGTTGATGAATATTTACTCAACACACCGCTCTCTTTCTGTAACAGCATCGGCAACCTTCGTTGGGCATTATCCATGGTTCTTCACATACAATTTACTATCTGAGAAACTTCCAAAGCAAGATGATCCATTGAAAGAATTGGGAAGACGCGCCATCATGGGATTCTGCTCATCAGCTGTTAGTGATACATGTTCCAACTCTATTCGCGTTATTAAGGTATATAAGCAAAGTTCAGAAGTGGCATTATCATATCCACAAGTTGTAAAGAATGTTATTGAAGAGAGTGGTATTCGAGGGTTGATGTTTCGTGGATTAGAAACAAAGATATTGGCAAACGGTTTGCAAGGTATTCTGTTCTCAGTATTGTGGAAGCACTTTGAGGAAGTCCTTTTCCCTAAAGAGAAATAAAGAGAGAAGAAAGAAGAAGAGAGGGGAAGCTTCATTGGCTTCTCTAAAGATAACTATTAAACTATGTACATAAGTCGCTATCTTATCTATTCAGTGCCTTGTTCTTCTAGGCATATCTCCAAAAACTTTAAGCTTGTTCTTGTAGACTGCATTGAATAGAGTGCTCTCACCTATTGATTGTCAACGGGAGTTAGGGGTTCTGTTGGAGAAGTGACTAGGTTGTTGTCGTCTTTCCAATCATCACTGAAACCACTCTCTCCAACTATCTCTCCAACTACGATCGGCCCTGTTTGACTGTTCCACATTGTCTCTATCTGTTCGGCTACTACTACTTCTTCTGATTCTTCTTCTGCTGCTTCATCATCATCATGCAACTCATATGACTTTGTTATGACTGTACAAAACCTCTCATTCTTTGGCGCCTTTGACCATCCAAGCTTCCAGAATATAAACAAGTATATCCCTATTGCAAATATCTCAACAAAGCCATAAACTACTGGAACTCGTAGTGCTTCTTGAAGATCATCTCCACCGAATAAGCCAAGTGCTGCACTTGTTGCTATTCCTGGAAGATGCGCGTTTCACAGTTTATGAAGGCGAAGAGAGATGATAGTAATTCATGTTAGTATATGTGGCTGATAAAGGCAATCAAATAAAGATATATGATGGCCAGATGAAGCACTCAGATCACCAACACTTCATATTGAACACATAATACATAAGATAAAACAATACTAACGCGGACTTTCCTGTATTTTGGTAACAGCATTCAACCGCTGTTGTTAGACGCTCAGGTTTAGACAGCTTCACCAGGAATGTCGCAAGTAATGTTGATATCAACAATCCAAAGAGACACGGAAGACTTATAGCAAAGTATTTCAATACATCTTCACCCGTTGTTGTTGTTTGTTGATTCACAGATTGATCACTTGATCCTCCTCCAACAAATGATAATATTGTACTGAATAGAATCAACAGTATTCCACTTATATTTCCTCCAAGGTATGCGATTCTATGCCATCTCGGTGTATCAAATTTCCATGAACAGAATATGCCGGTGACAATAGCAGCTATTACTATACCCAATGAGAGGAATATAATACTGAAATTTATGCTCTCTA